>Ga0206925_1005_pt1 | contig 59498 bp, 51 predicted proteins | sample Alteio_BWOrgHeat_62_FD_152944 | JGI IMG/M metagenome (GOLD analysis project Ga0206925, IMG submission 152944) | Enriched cells from forest soil in Barre Woods Harvard Forest LTER site, Petersham, Massachusetts, United States -... | ecosystem: Environmental > Terrestrial > Soil > Temperate forest >...
CCGCCCCGTAAAAAGTGCCGGCGGCGGTTTTGCCCTCGATGGCTATGATTGAGTCGGCGCGATGAATGAGAAAGCCGTCGTCGTTCAACGTGGCCACTCGCGAATCAGTTGATAAAAGTGGAGTAGTCCCCACTGCCAGGGTAATTTGTCCGGTTGATTCATCAGGCTTACTGCCAGCCTCCACCTTTTGCAGGTCAAAGCCCGAACTTACCCCACTGGCCAGGCGCAACCATTTTTGGAGCAACAAGGCGGCATCTTGTTCATCCTTTGGCGCGTTTTGGGCGACGGCTATGGTCGTCTGTTCCGGGTTGAGCGCCGCCGCATCCCGGTGGATGGCCGGGGCCGAACAGCTTGCGACCGTCAAGACCAGCACCAGCCCAATGCGCCAAAGACGGGACATAGTGTGGGCTGCGTTTCAGGAAAAGTGGCCCGAGTCGGGGTCGAACCGACACATCTTTAGAGGATACTGGATTTTGAGTCCAGCGCGTCTGCCAATTCCGCCATCGGGCCGTGGTAGTAACTAAACTGTAAGAGCCAAGCAGGGTGCCGGGAAGCGCCACCAAAGGCAAGTTTATCCCTTGGGCTAGGGCTACTTTGTCTTCTTGGCCTTGGGTCCCGTCTGGGCCGCGTGCCGGGCCCGCAGGCGCAGGCCCTGCAGCCGAATGAAGCCGGTGGCGTCGTCGGGGTTATAGGAGCTCTTGACGCCCTCCATGGAGGCAATATTGGCATCGTAGAGCGATACCGGGGACTTGCGCCCGACGGTGATGATGTTGCCCTTGTACAGCTTGAGCCGCACGGTGGCCGTGACGGTTTCCTGGCTCTTGTCAATGAGCGCCTGCAAGGCCTCGCGCTCGGGGGCGAACCAGAAGCCGTAGTAAACGAGTTCGCCATACTTGGGGATGAGCGAATCGCGCAGGTGTTCGAGATCGCGGTCGAGGGTGAGGCTTTCGGCCTGCCGGTGGGCGTGCAGCAAAATGGCGCCACCCGGCGTTTCATAGACGCCGCGGCTCTTCATGCCGACAAACCGGTTTTCCACCAAGTCCACGCGGCCAATGCCATGCTTGCCGCCGAGGACGTTGAGCGCACGCAAAACTCCTGCGGGCGACAAACGCTTGCTGTTGACCGACACGCAGTCGCCGCGTTCGAAATCGAGCTCGACGTATTCGGCCTTGTTGGGCGCGTCCTCGGGCGAGACGGAGAGCTTGAACATGCCCTTGTTTTCGGGCGTCGTCGGGTCAAACCACGGGTCTTCGAGAATGCCGGCTTCGTAGGAAATATGCAGGAGGTTGCGATCCATCGAGTACGGTTTTTTGGCCGAGGCTTCGACGTTGATTTTATGATTACGGCAATAATCAATCATCTCTGTGCGTCCGGGAAATTCCGCGCGAAACTTGGCGTCACGCCACGGAGCGATGATGCCGAGATCGGGCGCGAGGGCCGCGAAAGTGAGCTCAAACCGGCACTGGTCGTTGCCCTTACCCGTGGCGCCGTGCGCGAGGTGCGTGCATTTTTCCCGCCGGGCGACTTCGATGTGCGCCTTCGCGATGAGGGGCCGGGCGATGGAGGTACCGAGATAGTACTGGTTCTCGTAAAGCGTGTTGGCCCTCATCATCGGGTAGATGAAGTCGCTCGCAAATTCATCCACGAGGTCGAGGGTGTAGTGCTTGGAGGCGCCGGTGGCCTTGGCCTTGGCGGGTAGGCCGTCGAGTTCCTCCTCCTGGCCGATGTCGGCGGCGAAGGTGACGACCGGGCAGGTATAAGTCTCCCGCAGCCATTTGAGAATGACCGAGGTGTCGAGTCCACCGGAATAGGCGAGGGCAATTTTCATGGGAAAATGAATTGAAGATTACCAGAAATTTACTTCCGCACAATCCATTCGAGAATGGCTTTTTGCATATGCAGCCGATTTTCCGCCTGGTCGAAAATGATGCTCCGCGGGTCGTCGAGGACTTCCTGCGTGACTACCAGGCCCGGATGCGCAGGCAGGCAGTGCATGAAGCAGGCGTCGGGTTTGGCGAGATCGAGCAACTCGCGCGTTACGGCGTAGGGTTTGAGTTTTTGCAACCGGCCGGTTTCCTCAGCTTCTTTACCCATGGAAACCCATACGTCGGTGTACAGCACATCCGCGCCCTTGGCGGCGGCCTTGGGATCAGTCGTGAAGGTGAAGTGGCCGCCCGATTTTTTCACGAGCGACTTGATTTCGTCACCCGGCTCAAAACCCGCCGGGCCGCACAGCACGACTTCCATGCCGAAATGATTGCCGCCGAGCAGCCAGGAATTGGCGACGTTGCAGGCCGTGTCGCCGTAAAACACTATTTTCCGCCCGGCGAGCGCGCCCATGAGGTCGCCGCCTTCATTCCAGCGTTCGGCGAGCGTCAGCGCATCAGCGTAAATCTGGCACGGGTGGAGAAAGTCCGACAGTGCGTTCACAATCGGAATCGTTCCCGTGTGGGCGAAATCCTCCAGCAGTTTATGTTCGTAGCAGCGAATGACCAGGCCGTGCAGGTAGCGCGACAGCACCCGTGCGGTGTCCGCCACGGTTTCGCCCCGGGAAATTTGCAGATCATCCGCATTAAGTGTGATGGGGGTGGCGCCGAGTTCGGCGACACCGACGTGAAATGACACGCGCGTCCGGGTGCTTTTCTTGAAAAACATCAAGCCCCAGGATTGCCCGCGCAGGGCATCCGCGCCAAAGCGACCGCGCTGCTGTTTGAGCCGGGCGGCGTGGCTGAAGAGCTCGTCGAGCTCGTCACGCGGGATGTCTGTCTCCTGCAGGAAGTGTTTCATGGAAGATGGGTTAAGCGCTGATTCAGCTCTGGGGTTTCCAATTTAGCAATACTTTGCGCAGGATGGCGAGCGCGACGTCGAGGTCGGCGGCAGTGGCCGTCAGCGCGGGCAGCAGCCGGATGGAGTTGCCCCCGGCCGGAACAACCAGCAGCCCGGCTTCGCGCAAGGCGGCCACAATTGGCGCGGTATCGCAGGAAAGTTGCAGGCCAATCATGAAGCCCTGACCACGGATTTCCGTCAGCAGTTGCGGAATTTCTGAAGATAGCGCCCGCAGTTTTTGATAAAAAGCCGGTGCGAGCGCATTGACGTTCTCGATTAGTTTTTCCTGATCCATGACTTCGAGCACCGCCAGACCCGCGGCGCAAACCAGCGGATTGCCGCCAAAAGTGGTGCCATGCGAACCGGGCGTAAAGAGCGGTGCAAATTTTTCCGCTATCCATACGGCCGCCAGCGGCACGCCGCCGCCGATGCCTTTGGCCAGGCCCACCGCATCGGGCATGATGCCGGCGTGTTCGTACGCGAGGAATTTTCCCGTTCGGCCAATGCCGCACTGAACTTCGTCAATCATCAGCAGGAGCTGGTGCTGGTCGCACAACTTCCGCAGGCCGCGCAGAAATTCCGGGGTGGCGACATGCACGCCGCCTTCGCCCTGAATTGTCTCAACAAAAATCGCGGCGGTCTGGGCGTCGATCAGCGCCTCGAAACTGGCGAGGTTGTTGAGTTCGCCAAAAGCGAAACCATCGAGCATGGGCCGAAAGCCATGCTGGATTTTTTCCTGCGGGGTGGCCGCCATGCTGCCGAAGGTCCGGCCATGAAAAGCATTTTTGGCGCAAATGACTTTGTAGTGTTTGCCTTCGACGCCGTTTTCAATCGCGCAACCATGCAGCCGCGCCAGCTTGAGCAGTGTTTCATTGGCTTCGGTGCCGGAATTGCAAAAATACATGCGTCCGTGACCAATCCGCTCCGCCAGCGCTTTTGCCAGTTTCAACTGCGCCGGATTCCGGTATAAATTGCTGCATTGGGTCAGCGTCGCGGCCTGTTCCTGCACGCGCTTAACCCAGGTGGGATGGCAATGGCCGAGCCCGGCCACCGCAATGCCGGCGGCAAAATCCAAATACTCCTTGCCGTTCGCATCCCAGACGTGCAGACCCCGCCCGCGCACCAGAGTGAGCGGAGGTTTGGCAAAGTTGCCGAGTAAATAGGAGTCGTAGTCGGTCATGTCGGGGGACATGGAAAAGTTTCTGGCAAAAAACTGCGGCAGCGGCTTATCCGGCGATAATTTCGGTGCCGACACCCTTGTCGGTAAAAATTTCGAGCAAGGTGCTGTGCGGCTGGCGGCCATCCACAAAGTGAACCCGGTGCACGCCTTCGTCGAGGGCTTTCACCGCACTGTCAATTTTCGGCAACATGCCGCTCGTGATGATTTTGCGCGCCTTGAGGTCCGCCACTTCACTGGCTTTCAAGGTGGAAATCAGACTGTTGGGATTGGACGGGTCGGACAATAATCCCGGCACATCGCACAAATACACCAGACGCCGGGCCCGCAACGCGCTGGCCACTGCACCGGCCGCAACGTCGGCGTTGGTGTTAAACGGCTGGTCCAGTTCATCCACTGCGACGGGTGAGATAATCGGCGTAAACCCATCGGCCAAAGCTTTTTTAATCAGCTTGGTTTTAACATGGTTCACTTCACCGACGAAACCGAGGTCAACCGGTTCACCATTTTCACCGATGGGAAAATGTTTCTGGCAAAGAAAGATGTCGTTGCCCCGCATACCGAGGGCGTTGCCGCCTTTTTGCCGGAGCAAATCACAGATTTCCGCATTGCACGCGCCATTGAGCGTTTGATCCACGATGCGCATCGCGGCGGCATCCGTGACCCGCAGGCCCTGCCGGAATTCAGGTTTGAGTCCAGCGGTTTCCATGCCCCGGGTGATGGCCTTGCCGCCGCCATGCACGACGACGACTTGGATGCCGACCGCCGCAAGAAACGCGAGGTCGGTCGCGCCACTGAGCCGCGCCGAAGGATCGGGGTCGTCCATAAACGCGCCGCCAAATTTGACCACGAAAGTAGCCCCGCGAAACCGTTGGATGTACGGTAGTGCTTCCAGCAGCACGCGGGTCTTGGTGGTGGGATCAAGCTCTGGTGTCATCGCAGGAACAGTCAGAAAACGATGGGCGCAAAGTGGATGTTGGTTGGGAAAGCGGCGAAATTGTCAGACATCGCCGCCAGGTGCAAGGGCGAACACGGCCCGGGAATTTCCGTTGCAAAAATGTTGCTTGCCGGAAAACGCCCTGGCGCGGCCTCACTCGCTTTTGTTGTAGTTGACGTAACCCTCGGTGAGGTCGCTGGCGAGCAGGCGGTAGGTGCCGGAACCCTGATGCAGGTTAAGGTGGATGCCGAAGCGCGGTTGCTTCACGATTTCTTTCCAGCGCGGGAGGTTTTTATCCTGCGCCACGCCTTTCAGAAGCACGGGCGATTCGTCGTAAGCTAAATCCAGCTTTTCCTCATCAAGGCCGGTGCGTGCATAACCGGCGGCGTCAACCAACCGGCCCCAATTCGGGTCTTCGCCATACCAGGATGACTTCACGAGCAATGAATTGCCAATCGCCCGCGCAATTTTTTCCGCCGCGGCCTGATCTTTTGCACCGTTGACGTCGATGGTTACCACTTTGGTGATTTTTTCGCCATCCCCGACAATTTTTTCGGCGAGACACTGGCAGACTTTCCCGATTGCTTGAGCGAACAACGCGCGTGCCGCCGGTGCCTGAGTCATGTCCACGCCCGACGCGCCGTTGGCCAGTAACAGTACGGTGTCGTTGGTGCTCATGTCGCCATCTACGGTGATGGCGTTGAAGGTATGTTTATTCGCGGCGGAAAGCAGGTCGCGCAACAGCGCCGCCGGGGCCGCAGCATCGGTGCACAGAAAAGCGAGCATGGTCGCCATGTTGGGCTGAATCATGCCGGCGCCTTTCGCCATCGCGGCTACGGTGACAGTGCGGCCTTCCCACTCAAAACGTGCGGTGCAGGTCTTGGGCCGGGTATCCGAGGTTAGGATGGCTTCCGCCGCGCGCTGGCCTTCTGCCGGGGTGCTCAGGAGGGCCGTGGCGGCCTGCTCAATGCCGGTGAGGATGCGGGGCATGGGCATGGCGCGGCCAATCCGGCCCGTCGAACAAACCAAGAAGGAGTTATGCGGCAGCTTGGTCGCCTTCGCCGCACCTTCAGCCATGGCCTTGGCGTCGCAGAGGCCCTGCGCGCCGGTGCAGGCGTTGGCATTGCCACTGTTGGCGACAATCCCATGTACCGGCATGCCTGCGTCTAAAATCTCCGTACACACGCGCACCGGCGCGGCTTTCACATCATTTAGCGTGAACACACCTGCGGCTGTGCACGGCGTTTTCGAGCAAATGAGTGCGAGGTCGAGCCGGTCGGTGCCTTTTTCACGAATGTCGCAGGCGATGGCGGCCACGGCAAAACCCTTGACGTCGGTAAGACCGGGAGAATCGTCGGTAAATACAATGCTCATGGCTAGAGAAGTCCTTCCGTGACGGGCCAACCGGCCACCAGATTGAGAATTTGCACAGCCTGGCCGCTCGCGCCCTTGAGGAGATTGTCCTCCGCGGAAGTAATCACGAAGTTGCCCGTGCGTGGATCGTGAACGGCGGACAAATCAATGCGGTTGGTTCCCGTCACCAGCGCCGTATCCGGCGTGACGCCGAGCGGGAGCAAATGCACGAACGGCTGCCCAGCGTAAATCTTCCGCCAGGTGGTATAAACGGCTTCAGTATCTTTGCCCTGCGCTTTGGCGACGATGGTCGTGGCGATGCCTCGTTTCATCGGCGCGAGGTGCGGATTGAATTGAATGATAACTTTTCCACCGCTGGCGGCGGATAGTTGTTCTTCAATTTCCGACAAGTGCCGGTGTTTGGGCAGACCGTAGGCCTTGGCGCTTTCCGCCCGTTCGCAGAAGAGATAATCCTCGTCCACTTTTTTACCCGCTCCCGAAACACCACTGAAGGAATTCACGACGAGGTTGGCCGGCGAGATGACTCCCGCCCGCAGCAACGGCACCAACGGCACGAGTACGCTGGTGGGATAACAACCGGGACAGGCGAGGAGGCGCTTTTTCTTCCACGCGTCATTCATCATGATTTCCGGCAGTACATAAACCGCCTCGCCGAGCAAATCGGGCGCGGGGTGGGGATGACCGTAAAACTCTTTATAAGTATCGGTCGAGCTGAGCCGGAAGTCTGCACTCAGGTCAATGACCCGCTTGCCCGCAGCCAGCAAAGGCCGCGCGTATTCGGCCGCCACGCCATGCGGCAGGGCCAGGAAATAAGTTTCCACCCGGGCGTCAGCCGCCAGGGCGGCCGGCTCGCTGGGTGTAAAGGCCAGTTCGGGCGACACCGCGCCGCGCAGCCGCGGCAGAATCTTGGCCACAGGCTGGCCGGCGAGCGTGCGCGAAGTCACGCTTACCAATTTGGCCCGGGGGTGCCGTGCGAGGAGCTTGACGAGCTCTTCGCCTGAATAACCGGATGCTCCAACAATGCCGACATTCATGAGAAGTAAGAAGTAAGAGGGATGAAGAAAAAAGTAAAGCGAGACTGCAGGGCCCAAAAACGCAAAAACCCTCCAGGGGACAAGGCCGCGCCGGAGGGTTTTCGCAAAGACTCGCGAAGGAGTCTTGGTTTAGCGCTTCGAGAACTGGAAGCGGCGGCGGGCACCGGGCTGGCCGGACTTTTTGCGTTCCTTGATGCGACCATCGCGCGTCAGCAATCCGGCTTTTTTCAGCGGGGGACGCAATTCCGGATTGTGCAGTTGCAGCGCGCGGGCGATACCCAGCGAGATGGCGCCGGCCTGGCCGACGCTGCCACCACCCGAAACTTTGACTTCGACGTCAAAGGAACTGGCGAGGCTGACGGTGGTCAGCGGGGCGGTCGCCATCTTGATGAAGCGTTCGACCTTCAAATGCACGGCGATATCCTTGTTGTTCACGGTAATCTTACCGGAACCGGGAAAAATGCGGACGCGGGCGGTGGCGCTTTTGCGCCGGCCGGTGCCGATAAAAATATTGTCAGTTTTCATGATCATCGAAAAAAGAAAAAAGGGGATTAAAACGACAGCGGCTTGGGCTGTTGGGCTTCGTGCGGGTGTTCCGTGCCGGGATAGACCTTGAGCTTGGTCATCATTTTGTCGGCGAGACGGTTTTCCGGCAGCATGCCTTTGACCGCGTTCGTGATCAAAAATTCCGGTTTGTGTTCGCGGAAGTGGGCCACGTTGCGGCGGCGTTCGCGACCGACCCAGCCGGTGAAGAACATGTACTGCTTGTTCGTTTCCTTTTTGCCGGTGACCTTGATCTTGGCGGCATTGAGGACGATGACGAAGTCGCCGGTATCCGTGTTGGGCGTGTAAATGGCCTTGTGCTTGCCGCGCAGAACTTGGGCAATTTTGGAGGCAAGACGGCCGAGGATCTTGCCATCGGCGTCTACAACGTGCCACTGGGCATACGCCCCGGGCTTGGCTAAAGTGGTTTTCATGATGCGGGAAAAGGAAAGAAAATAGACTGTCCGGCCCGGCTGTCAAAGGCTAATTTAACCCCACCGGCGAATCTTGGGTCCTTAAAAGACCCGCGCCCGGCCTGAAGCCAGGCCGGGCGCGAGAGAACCGGGATGGTCACCCGGGAAGTGGTTATTTGCGGAATTTGAGACCAGCACCGAACCAGGCGCTCTTTTCCGAACCGCCGAGCTGCGGATTGCCGCCGATGGCCGCCGGGCCGCCGGTTTTGCCGTCGGTATTGCCCGCGAAGTTGGCATTGCCAAACAAGTAGCAATACGGGCTGATCATGTAATTCAAATCAAAGCTCGCGCCGTAGTAAAGGTAGCCATTGCGCCAGTTGCCGGTGGTGCCCGGGGTCACTTGGTCGCCGTATTCCCGGTTGGTCTTAACCCAGCCGCCGTAAATGTGCGGTTGCAGCGAAAGCCCACTAAAGCCCACGATGGGGGTCAAATCCCAGGTATAACGGCCCGAAATTTCCACCACGTTCGAATCCTTGTTCATATCGTGGTAGTAATAGACCGCCGGATTGAAATTGTAGCCGAGGAACGAGACCGTGTTGTAAATGAAACCAATGTAGGCTTCATCCGAGCGATCCAGTGGCACGCTCTGCGGGGTGGCAATCGAGGAACCGCCGGCTTCCGGGTACCAATAGTAAGTGTCACCCACATCCACGGCGACATTGCCGGGCAGGTTGTAGTAAATTCCAGCGTAAAGATCTATTTCATCCTTTTGAAACTGGCTGGTGCCGGTGCCCGAGCGGCGGCTAACCGGTTCATTGGCCCATGAGCCGATGTAAAAATTGCTGTTGGCGCTGAGTTGCAGGCCCACTTCGGCCTTGGGCTGCATCGAGGAATCGGCGATCTTTTTGCCGCGGAAAACGTATTGTGACTCATAGGCAATGGCACCGGTGCCGGTCAAATTGCCCATGGGGGTTTGTGCTTGGGCGGTGGCGGCCAAAACGCCGGCCAGCGACAGGGCCAACAGGGTATTTTTCATCAGGGTAATATGCATGGACAATAAGTGTTTATGTGATGGATAAGACGGTTTTCACACTGCGAAAACACGCCGGGCAAACTCAGACGAGTAAGAACATCGGCATTTACCCGGTGGAGGCAAGTTCTTTTTCAAGAACGTCACTTGACCAGCCGTTGTATCCGCGGTTCGTCCAACTTCAAACAACCCAAACCAGCCGAAGTTTTAAAAACTTTTGGAAGTCGGGATTCCTGTGCATCCTCCGGGAGTTAAAAAAGCAAAAGGCCGGTTGCCCCTTGCGGGACAACCGGCCTTGAAGGCGATCCTGAATTTAATCAGGTGCCGAAGGTGATTACATGTTGAACTTCACACCAGCGCCGCCCCAGAAGCTGGCGTCTGAGCCAGGGAGCTGCGGGCTGCCGGAGGCCGAGAAGCCATCACCGGTCGTACCATCGTTGTTACCGGCATAGTGCAGGCCGAGGAAGAACGTGGTGGAGGTGTTGAGTTTATAGTCCAACTCGGCATTGATCTGCCAGTAGATGTAGCTGTTGTTCCACTCGTCATTCTGACCGGAAACCAAGCCGTCGCTCTGGTCACCACCGTTGCGGTGAATGCTGGTCCAGCCGAGGTTGGCCGAGGGATTCAGCGACACACCCTTGACGCCCACCATGTCCGACAGGTCATAGCTATAAGCCAGGCCCAATTGGAGCGTGTTGGAGTCGAGGATCACGTCGTGATAGTAGAACAACGACGGGCTCAGGTTGTAACCAATGAGCTTCGTGCTGTCATACGTTGCGCCGATGTGGAACTCATGCGAGCGGCTGACGAGGCCAGCGCCGGCATTGCGGTTGCCACCAAAGTCCGGGTACCAGTAGAGCTGGTAACCAACTTCGAGGGTGGTGTCGTCCGACCAACCCGAGAGGGGATGATCATAGGCGATGCCCGCGTCAATTTCGTTATTCTGGTTCGGGCCTGCGCCGCCGACGCCGGTCGAGCCATTGCTCGAGCGACCGATGGGCTGGCTCGTCCAGACGAACGCATTGATGCTGCCGTTGGCGTACGGGTAGGCGAAGTTCACGCTCGGCTGGAGAGCCGAATTGGTGATCTTCTTACCACGGAAGATGTACTGGGACTCATAGTCCATAGTACCCGAGACCGTCAGAGCGCTGAGCTGAGCGTGGGCGCTGGTAATCAGCGACAACGCGAGGGCTGCAGTAAGGATTGTTTTGTTCATATATACAGTTTGTGGTTATGGTTTTAGGTAGCACCCCCCGGCCCAGCCGGGATAGGGGAATACTTAAGGGATGAGAATGAAATCGTGCGGAAAAAAAGCAAGCTGTTTTCTATTATGCCGTTTTTGTCACAATTACGGAATTCGCCCTCTGTGCGGGTACTAGCATATTTCATGCACTAATTTGATTTTGATTTGTTTATTTTATAAATAAATAATAAACAACAAGATAAGACATATTTTTCAATAGCTAAAAAGGCTACTTTAGACTGGATTTTGGCGTCTGCCTCGCTCAGCCTAGTGAATGCCAGAATTGAGCCTAAAACTAACTTAACTATATGACTAATAACAACAAGCATAGTTATTCACAATTATTTGTCGTTTTTGGGGCAATTTTGGGTGCTTTGGGCATTATTTTGGGGGCGTTTGGAGCCCATGCCCTGAAGGACCGCTTGGAGCAACGGGGCATGGCCTCGGCCTGGGACACGGCGGTAAAGTACCAAATGTACCATGCGGTCGCCTTGCTGGCGCTGGCTGCCTGGGTGGAAGCGCGGTCGGCTACAGTGCCACCAGCTGCCGCGTTTTCTCGCGTAATGCGTGGTATAACAGGATGCTTCGTCGTTGGGACGGTCTTGTTCTCCGGCTCGCTTTACTTGCTGGCCTTGGGCGGCCCCAATTGGCTCGGCCCAATTACGCCATTGGGCGGCCTCACCTTGACGGCGGGCTGGATTTGGTTGGCCATGGCAGCTTGGCGAAACGGATAAATTTTTTTGTATTAACTCGAATAAAAGTGGAGCCTTTGGTTTGGATGCTGCCTGGTCATGCCGCCAAATATTTCCATTCGCATTTTTCAACCCACCGATGATTTGGTGGCGCTGACAAATTTGCTCCACGCGGCATACCGGCCCATGGCGGAACGCGGATTATATTTCTTGGCCACGCATCAATCTCCCGAAGTAACTGCCCGGCGCATCGGCAAAGGGGTTTGTTTTGTCGCGGAAACAGAGGGTCATTTCGTTGGCACCATCACGGTCCTGCCGAGCAAACCGGACTCGTCGTTGCCGCTGTACCGCGAGCCGGGGCTGTTTCATTTTGGCCAGTTCGGTGTCCACCCCGATTTTAAGGGCCGCGGCTTGGGCCGGTGTTTGCATGATGAAATGTTTACCTACGCTCGCAATCAGGGCGGCCAAATCATGGCGCTCGACACTGCGGCCCCCGCCACCGATTTAATCAAGATGTACCAACGCTGGGGCTACGCCGAAGTCGGTCGCACCCAATGGCCGGACGTGAATTACGAGAGCATTTTGATGACAAAAAGTCTGCTCCCCTAAAAACAAAAACGCCCCTCCGGTCGTAAAACCGGAGAGGCGTTTTGCTTCTAATGGCACCGGTCAAGCCGGCACCTTGATTGTTTACATATCCATACCGCCCATGCCACCCATGCCGCCCATGTCTCCACCGTGGCCGCCTGGGCCGCCGGAGGATTTGGGTTCTGGAGCATCGGTGATCATGCATTCGGTCGTGAGCAGCAACGCGGCGACGGACGCCGCATTTTGCAGGGCTACGCGGGTGACCTTCGTCGGGTCAACCACGCCGGCCTTGAAGAGATCTTCGTACTCGCCGGTCGCGACGTTGTAGCCGAACGCGCCGGTTTTCTTCTTGATCACTTCCTGCACGACGAGCGAGCCGTCGATGCCGGCGTTTTCGCAGAGCTGGCGCAGAGGAGCTTCAATCGCGCGACGCACGATCATGACGCCGATTTTTTCGTCGTTGTCAGTCGTGGCGTTGGCCGCGGCTTCAATGGCCGAGGCTGCGCGCAACAGGGCGACGCCGCCGCCGGGGGAGATGCCTTCTTCAACGGCTGCGCGGGTCGCGTGCAGCGCGTCTTCGACGCGGGCCTTCTTCTCCTTCATTTCGGGTTCGGTGGAAGCACCGACGTTGATGACGGCCACGCCGCCGGCCAGCTTGGCGAGGCGCTCTTGCAGCTTCTCGCGGTCGTAGTCCGAGGTGGTCTCTTCAATCTGGCGGCGAATCTGTTTCACGCGGCCCTGGATGTCCGCGCTCTTGCCGGCGCCTTCGACGATCGTGGTATTTTCCTTGTCCACCACGATGTGCTTGGCACGGCCGAGGTCGGCAATCGTCACGTTCTCGAGCTTGATGCCCAAGTCTTCCGTGAGGAGACGGCCACCGGTGAGGATGGCGATGTCTTCCATCATGGCCTTGCGGCGGTCGCCAAAGCCCGGGGCCTTGACGGCCACCACTTGCAGCGTGCCGCGCAGCTTGTTCACGACGAGGGCGGCGAGGGCTTCACCCTCGACTTCTTCGGCGATAATCAGCAACGGCTTGCCGCCCTTGGCGACGATTTGCAACAGCGGCAGGATTTCCTGCAGGTTGGAGATTTTCTTCTCGTGAATGAGAATGTAGGCGTCCTCGATGGTCGCTTCCATGGACTCCGCGTTGGTCACGAAGTACGGCGAGAGATAACCCTTGTCGAACTGCATGCCTTCGACGACGTCCAACGTCGTTTCGATGGACTTGGCTTCTTCGACGGTGATCGTGCCGTCCTTGCCCACTTTGTCCATGGCGTCCGCGATGCGGTTGCCGATTTCGGTGTCCCAGTTGGCAGACACCGTGGCGACCTGGAGGATGTCCTCGCGACCGGAAACCTTCTTGGAGTTCTTTTTGAACTCGGCGGTGGCGGCCTCGACGGCGCGGTCAATCCCGCGCTTCACGTAGATCGGGTTCGCCCCGGCGGCGACGCTCTTCAGGCCTTCGCGATAAATCGCTTCGGCGAGCACGGTCGCGGTCGTGGTGCCGTCACCGGCGTTGTCGCTGGTCTTCGAGGCCACCTCGCGGACCATTTGCGCGCCCATGTTTTCAAACGGGTCTTTCAACTCGATTTCCTTGGCGACGGTGACGCCGTCCTTGGTCACGGTCGGGGAACCGAATTTTTTGTCAATGAGCACATTGCGGCCTTTGGGGCCGAGGGTGACTTTCACCGCGCGGGACAGCAATTCGACCCCCTTGAGGATCTTCTTGCGGGCGGCTTCGTCGAACAGAATTTGTTTGGCTGGCATGGTAATTAAGTAAGTTTAAATTTACGTTTTGGTTGAAATGGATTGGTTTTAGCCGATCACGCCGAGGATGTCGTCCTCGCGCAGCAGCGAATATTTTTCGTCACCGATTTTGACTTCGGTGCCGCCGTATTTGGAGACGAGCACGCGGTCGCCCACTTTGACTTCGAAGGCAATGCGCTTGCCATCTTCGTCGCGTTTGCCGGTGCCGAGTGCGATCACTTCGGCTTCCTGCGGTTTCTCTTTGGCGGAGTCGGGGATGATGATCCCGCCTTTGACGTGTTCTTTCTCATCGATCGCCTTCACGAGGACGCGATCTCCGAGCGGTTGGATTTTCAGTTTGGCCATAGTAGGTTGGTTGGAGGGTTAAACACTGAGGGTTAAAAATGAAAACACAAAAGCGGAAGAAGGTGCTGGTCCTTCATTCCGCTTTGGGTGGTTATTTCTTCTTGTTTTCGTCGTCGACGACTTCGAAGTCCGCATCAACCACGTTGGGGTCTTTGGGCTTCTCGCCGGACGCCTGGCCTTCGCCGCCAGGCGCAGCGCCTTCGGGCATCGGGCCAGGGCCTTGTGCGGCCTGGCTTAGAATCCCCGCGACTTTGCCCGAGATGGTCTCAAACTCGCGCTTCAGCGTGTCGGCATCGGCGTTCTGGTTCGCGAGCACCGCGCGGCCGTCCTTGACCAGCGTTTCCGCTTCGGTCTTGGCGGCGGCGGGCAATTTGTCGCCGGCGTCCTTGACCTGCTTTTCAATTTGATAGAGCAAATTGTCGAGCTGGTTGCGGGCTTCGATGGTTTCGCGCGCCTGCTTGTCTTCGCTGGCGTGCAGTTCCGCTTCCTTGCGGAGTTTTTCGACTTCGTCCTTGTTCAAACCGGACGAGCCGGAAATCGTAATCTTCTGGTCCTTGCCCGTGCCCTGGTCTTTGGCGGTCACGTGCAGGATGCCGTTCGCATCGATGTCGAAAGTGACTTCGATTTGCGGCTGCCCGCGCGGCGCGGCGGCGATGCCGTCGAGGCGGAAGGTGCCGAGCTGCTTGTTATCCTTGGCCAAGGCGCGTTCGCCCTGGAGGACCTTGATGTCCACCGCCGTTTGCATGTCGGCGTAGGTGGAGAAAGTTTGCGACTTCTTGGTCGGAATCGTCGTGTTGCGGTCAATCATCGCCGTGGACACACCACCCGCGGTTTCAATTGCGAGAGTCAACGGCGTCACGTCGAGCAACAGCACGTCGTGCACTTCGCCTTTGAGCACACCGGCTTGAATCGCGGCGCCGATGGCGACGACTTCGTCCGGGTTCACGCCCTGGTGCGGCGTCTTGCCGGTCAGGCCGCGCGCGATGTCCACAATCTTGGGCATGCGCGTCATGCCGCCGACAAGGACGAGTTCGTCAATGTCGGTGGTCTTCACGCCCGCGTCTTTCAAGCACGCTTCAAAAGGTTTGACGGTGCGCTGCGAGAGGGCATCGCAAAGTTGTTCCAACTTCGCGCGCGTGAGCGTCATATTCAAGTGCTTCGGCCCGGTGGCGTCGGCGGTGATGAACGGCAGATTAATATCCGTCGTCTGCGCGGACGAGAGGGCGATTTTCGCCTTTTCCGCTTCTTCCTTCAGGCGCTGGAGGGCCATCGGGTCGGCGCGCAGGTCAATGCCGTTGGTCTTTTTAAATTCGCTGACGAGCCAGTCAATCAGGGTCTCGTCCCAGTTGTCGCCGCCGAGGTGCGTGTCGCCGTTGGTGGCTTTGACCTCGAAGACGCCGTCGCCGATTTCGAGGATGGAAATATCGTAGGTGCCGCCGCCCAAGTCGTAAACCGCGATGGTTTCGTCAGCTTTCTTGTCGAGGCCGTAGGCGAGCGAAGCCGCGGTGGGCTCATTAATAATGCGGACGACTTCGAGTCCGGCGATGGTGCCGGCGTCCTTGGTGGCCTGGCGCTGGGCGTCGTTAAAATATGCGGGGACGGTGATGACGGCCTTGGCAATTTTCTCACCGAGGTACGCTTCGGCATCGGCCTTTAGTTTGCCAAGGACCATGGCGGCGATTTGTTCTGGCGCATAACGCTCGGTCTTGCCGTTGGCTTCGACTTCAATCACGGCGTCGCCATTTTTGCCCTGGACGACTTTGTAGGGGAGGCGCTTGATTTCCTCCTGCACTTCGGAAAATTTGCGACCGATGAGTCGCTTGGCCGAGAACACGGTGTTCTTCGGGTTCGTCACGGCCTGGCGCTTGGCGGCCTGGCCGACGAGGCGTTCGCCGCCTTTGGTGAAAGCGACGACGGACGGCGTGGTGCGCGCGCCTTCGCTGTTGGGTACGACCACCGGCTCTCCGCCTTCCATGACGGCGACGCAAGAGTTGGTAGTGCCAAGATCAATTCCAATAATTCTGCTCATTTGACCGAATCTTAAGCATTGAACGTGCCTTAGTGGTCAAATAGCGATTAAGTTATTGGTATAGAGTAGTTTTAAAATTTATTTCGATGTGTCTCGTCCAGCCCATTCTGCGCCAAAGTGAGACACCGTGGCACACTTTTTGGCTCAAATGCCGGGAGGCATGGCTCGTTCCCAAACCCATTACATATCTCTTATATCACTGCTTTTTCAAATCCTTCCACCAAAAACCTCTTACCCTTTGTCACGACTTTATGCCTCTCGGCGGTCAGCAATTTTTTCAACGCCGCCACGCCGCCGGGATATTTGGGATTTAATTCACCGCCGTTTTTTAAAGTCCGCCAGTAGGGCGTGATCTTTTTCTCGCCTGCGTCCTTGGCTTCTGCCGCGGCATGGGCGGCAATCCAGGCAAAGATGCCCGTGCATAAGGGGCAACACACATTGGCTCCGTGCTTCTTTGCCAGTTTGTGGCGAATTTCATCAATCGTCGTGAGTTTGCCCTTGGGCACGGCACGCATGATTTTGTCCACTTCCATTGGCGCGGGGATGACCAGCGTTCCGGTACCCCAGCGCTGACTCATGCGGCCGGCGATACGGCTCTTTTTCGGCAGCCCTTTGCTGTCGGCCAGTTTTTCCCGCCAGGATTTTTTCTTATACATGGCTGACCAAACTTAGCTGCTAAATAACTTATTTTCAAGCCATCGTGCCGCCGCATCCGGCGATACCGAACCCAATAGTTTCCTTAACTCGTCCGCATCCGCCTCCGCTTTTTTACGCACCGTTTCATTCTCGCATTCACTCAATCGCAGCGCCAAGGCCGCCGGCTTGGCCGCCCCTTGAATATATTCCGGCCAGGCGGATTCTTTCAGCAAAATATTCGCGATGCCGAGATACGGAATCTTCACCACGCTGCGGCCCACGATATACGTAATCGGATTCGCCCGATAGACAATTGCGCCTGGTATCCCTGCCAGCGCACACGCCAGCGACATCGTGCCCGAGCTGGTCAGCACCATCGGCCCCGCCGCGCCTGCTTCAATCGAGCGCAGGGAAATGTACGGTGCAATCTCGGGTCTCAGCGCCAGTTGCCGTTCCAATTCTTCTTTTACACTGGCGCCAGGATAGAGCGTTACCGCCTTCGCTTCGGGATGCGTTTTTCTATACTCGGCAAATCCGTCGAGCATCGCCGGGAAAATCCGCGACACCGGCGCGGTACGGCTGCCGGGCAATAATAACACCGGCCCGGTTGCTGCATAACTCACTGGCAGTTTATGTTCCGGCGACGCAAACGGATGCCCAACGAAATCCGCTTTCAAAGTCGTGTCCTTGAAGCAATCCGTCTCGAACGGAAAAATCACCGCGAGTGCGTCGAGTAGTTTCGCCATTTTAAAGCGACGGTTTTGCTTCCACGCCCAAATTTGCGGCGAGATGTAATACAGCACCGGCAGTTTCCCGCCGCCTTGGCAACTGACGCCGTTTTTGTGTAATTTTTCTGCGAGCCGCAAATTGAAGCCCGGATAATCCACCAGCAGCACCGTCCGCGGCTGGTGCTTTTCAATCCACGCGAGCGTCTGATTAAAAACACTTTTGAAAAACCCGTAGTTTTTCAAAACTTCGATAAGGCCCACGACCCCGTGCGCACTCAAATCAAAAAGCAATTGCGCGCCGGCTTCTTTCAGTCTCGGTCCGCCCAGCGCCGCGATTTTTACTCCTGCGCGTCGGGCCTTCAAATCACGAATCAACCGCGCGGCATGCTCGTCCCCCGAGGCCTCCCCGGCAATGACCAGCACGTCCGGTGGTTCCGTGCCGGACCAGGGCTGCAAGATGGGAGATGAAGTGTTCACCGCAAAGCAAAGAAGATTTTATCCACGAATAAGTACGAATTTTTCCGAAATTAATTTTTTATTCGTGTTCATTCGTGGATAAATAGTTTTACAAACCCGCTGCTTTAATCTGCGCCGTAATCGTCAGCGCAATTTCGAGTGCCGTTTTGCCAAAGTTGACATCAATCTTCGGCGGCTTGTTGGTGCGCACGGATTCGACAAATGCCGCCAGCTCGCGCTTCAATGGTTCCGATTTTTGCACGGCGATTTCTTCGCGCTTCAGGCCCAGCATCGAGAGGTGGATGTAATGTCCCGTGCACTGGTCGAAATCCACCGACATATAACCCGCGCGCTGGAACAGCCTCCATGATCTTTCGCGTTTTTTGCTCAGGCGCGAAACATTCAGGTCGGCCACGCAACCGTCTTCAAACACGAGGCGCGCGTTGGCGATATCCATGTACTTTGTCAGCACCGACGACCCGGCGGCATCAATGCGTTTCAATTTTGAGTTCACCAGTTTCAGCACCAGACCGATGTCGTGAATCATCAAATCGAGCACCACGTCCACTTCCTTGACGCGTGGGTTGACGTGGCCTTCGGTGGCGCTTTGGGCATCGTTCTCAGTTGGGTCGGGGATGAGCGGCGCCAGGCGTTCCGTGCGGATAAAGCGCGGTTTGCTGACATTTTTTTCCAGAAAATCCATCACGGGGTTGAAATGCTCGATATGTCCGACCTGCACCATGCGGTTGGCCTTTTGCGCGGCAGCGATGATTTTGTCCGCCTCTTCCACTGAAGGACATAACGGTTTCTCGATGAGTAAATGGCAACCGGCCGCAAGCAAGGGCAGCGCGACGGCACAGTGGTACTGGGTCGGCACCACGACGCTCACCACGTCGCACGCCTTGCCCAGCTCTTCGACCGAGGCAAAGACCTTGGTGTTATGCTTCGCGGCGATTTCGGCGGCGCGGGCCCGGTCGGTATCGTAAATGCCGGCCAGGGTGACGCCGGGCAGTTCGGTATAGTTGCGGGCGTGGTGCTGGCCGAGAAAGCCAACGCCAGCCACGCCGGCGCGGAGGGGGGCGGGTTCAGGCATGGTTTATTTATCCGCGAATTGGGCCAAAGAAGCACGAATTTTTTTATTTTTGTTACTGCCAAGTGGCGGCTGATAGAGGATAAAGGGCCGCTGCCCCATGACCCCCTTTAAAATCAGCGTGCTGGTTTTTCTGCGCGATGCGCGGGGGCGGCTGCTGCTCATCAAGCGGAGCAAGGCGCCCAATCTCGGTTGTTGGAGCCCCATCGGCGGCAAATTGGAGATGGAGCGCGGCGAATCGCCTTTTGAATGCGCGGTGCGTGAAACCGAGGAGGAGGTCGGATTGCGCCTCGCGGAGGCAGATCTGCATCTGTTTGGCTACATTTCTGAAAAAAATTATGAAGGTGGCGGGCACTGGTTAATGTTTTTGTTCGATGCCAAAAAAATCCTGGCCGAGTTACCGCCCAATGGCGAGGAGGGCGAGTTCGGTTTCTTCAACCGCGCGGAAATTGATGAGTTGGCAATTCCGCCGACCGACCGCGTGCTCGTCTGGCCGTGGTATGACAAACACCGCAGTGGTTTTGTTGCCTTGCGGGCCAACTGTGCGCCGCAACAACCGCTGGACGTGTTTGTCGAACAGGTGATTCTCAACAAGGCGTCGCGGAATCCGTTTACGACTTGAGGAATTTTTCCGGGCAGTCGCTCGTCAGGTAATCAAAACCTCGGTCTGCCCAGACTTTTGCTTCGACCGGATTATTCACCGTCCAGACCGATAAAATTGCGCCCGCATCGCGCAGGTCGGCGTACTGCTCGTCCGTCAACGCCCAGGTGCGGTTCTGGCCGATGCCATCGAGAAATTTGGCGCGAATGGAGGAGAGAATCTGGCCGTAGAGGTGCGTCGTGGGCTTGTGGTTGAGCAGCAACAAGACGCGCCAGTCCTTGCGCTTTTTCTTTATGGCCCGCACGGTGCTTTCGTCAAAGCCCATCACCACCGCCCGCGCAGTCGGGAAGCCTTCTTGGGCCGGAGGCGTCAGCGATTGGTCGAGCACTTTCATAATCTCAATCGACTCGCGTGATTTCAGTTCAATAAAAATTTCCTGCTCCGGCCCGAGCGCGGTCAGCACATCCTTGATGGCGGGAATACGCTCATTGGCAAATTGGGCGTCCTTCCACGAGCCCACGTCCAGTTTTTGTAAATTCGCCAGACTCTGGCGCTTGACGGCGTGGACTGGCTGTCCGGGTGCGACACGGCGCGTGTCGGTGTCGTGAATAACCGCGAGCTGCCCGTCGCGCGTCAGGCGCACGTCAATTTCAACGCCATCGGTTTTAAGTTCCGCGGCGAGGCGGATGGCGGCGAGGGTGTTTTCCGGGGCGCGGGTCGAAGCGCCGCGATGAGCGAGGATTTTCAAAGGAGTTATTTCAATTTTTTCTTAATCGCGGCGGGAATCGGCGCTGATCCCAACTTGCCCTTCAGTCGCGTGACATAGACGGCGGTGATGATGCCCGTGGCCGACAGCACCGGTGCGCCGCGGCCGTTGACCCGCCAGATTTCCAGACGGTAGGTGACGCTGCTTTTACCGATTTTGCCCACCCACAGCCGTGTTTCCACCTGATCGCCAAACCGCAGCGGGGCCACAAATTTCGCGCTGACGGCCACCCGCGGCCAGCCGGAACTTTTGGCCGACTCGCAGGCGAGCACCGGTATATCGAGCTCCTGCAAGTACGCCAGCTCCGCGCCCTCCATCCAGCGAAAGATGTTGGTAAAATGAACGAGACCGGCGCCATCGGTTTCGTGAAACTCGACGGCGCGGCGCTGGAGGAAATGAGGGGCGGCAGCAGGCATGGGAAAAACGGTGAGCGGGTATTAAGTAGTAGGCAATTCCTCGCGCTCGTCAATCAAGTCCACTTGGTGGTCCCAGAGGCTGGCGTAGCGGCCACCCGCAGTGCGCAGTTCGTCATGTGTACCCTGTTCCAAAATTTTGCCATGGTGCAGCACCACGATGTTATCCGCCTTGCGCACGGTGGAAAGGCGGTGCGCAATGACCAGCACCGTGCGCTCACGCATCAAGTTTTCCAGGGCTTTTTGAATTTGCCGCTCAGTGATGGTGTCCACGCTGGCGGTCGCTTCGTCGAGGATGACAAACGGCGGATTTTTCAACAGCACCCGTGCAATCGTCAGCCGCTGCTTTTCCCCTTGGGAAAGACGAATGCCTTTTTCGCCGATATTGGTGTGCAAGCCCTGCGGCAGCGCCTTCACGAAATCCCACGACGCCGCACCTTCGAGTGCCGCGATCATTTCATTTTCGCCTACTCCCGGGCGCACCAGCGCGAGGTTTTCCGCCACGGTGCCTTCAAACAGAAACGGATCCTGTGCGACAAACCCGACTTTCGCATGCAGCTCGCCTAAATCCAACTCGCGTACATCCACGCCACCGAGTTTTACGCAACCGCCGGTCGCATCATAGGCGCGCATCACGAGATTCGCCACGGTGCTCTTACCCGCGCCAGTGTGGCCAACCACCGCCGTCACGCACCCGGCGGGAATGTTGAGCGAAAAATTCTCAAGCACCGCTGGACGGCCGGCATAGGCGAAGCTGACGTTTTCAAACGACGCTCCTAATATTCCCTGGGGCAATGGAGTGGGGCGGGGCGGACTGCAAATCTCCACCGGATAGTCGAGGATTTCAAAAACCCGGTCGCCGGAGGCCCGCGCCTGGCTCACCCATTGGTTGATTTGGTGCAGTTGGCCAATCGGCTCGTACACCATGTTCACATACATGAGGAAGGCGACGAGTTCAGGAAAAGTAAGCGCGGGCGGAGTTTTGAGCATCTGCCAGCCACCAACGCCGATGACCGCCGCCATGCCGAGATTGGTGACAAACGATGTGCCCGGCCCGTAGATGGACCAGTTGAACATCGCTTTGAGTGTCGCGGTGCTCATCGCCTGCGCTTTTTCCAAAAATCTTTTGCTTTCGTGCTCCTGCAGGCTGAAGGTTTGAATGAGCCGGTTGCCTTGAATGTCTTCCACCAACAGCGCATTCAAATCGGCGGAGGTCTCGCGCATCGTTTTCCACAGCCGTTGCGAACGCCGCGCGTGCTGGATGCCCCAGTAAAATAAAAACGGCAGCGGAATCAGCGCGCAGGCGGCCAGCAGCGGGTTTTTGCCCCAAAGCACCGTGCCGACGCCCACCAGCATGATGACAGCACTCAGGCCGGTTTCACTGCCGTCGAGCAGTACGCGTTCAACGTTGGTCACGTCGTCAATCACGCGGGAAGAAATTTCGCCGGATTTGCGCTGGTCGTAGAAACCCATCGGCAATTGCAGCAATCGCGTATGCACGTCGCGGCGCAGGTCAATTAAGACTTTTTGCTCAAGGGTGTTATTGGCCCGAATCCGCAGAGACTTGAACAGCTCGCTTAGACCGTAGAGAACGATAATCAAGGCCACGCCTTCCGCCAATTTCTCCGCTGTCGTATGGTCCGCCACGCCTTGCAGGATGCGCTGCACCACCTGCGGCACCGCAATCGAGGCCAGCGTGCCCAGCACGGCCAGGAGCATCGTGAGCAGGAAAAGCCCCCGGTAACGGAGAAAGTACTTGGAAACTCGCCAGACAGTGCGCATGAACCTGCAAACATAAGGGATGTTCGACTCGGGATGAAGGACGAAATTCTGTCCCGGGGTGTGGGATGGCCGTTTGACAGGAGGGCGGCTTCAGTCATATATAATGCAGGATACCCCTCGCAAAAATACTTGTCGGATTTGCCCGGTCGGCGGCGACCTACTCGCAAATCTATCTGATTTCTCCACTATGAAAACCCTCCTCGCTTCTTTGTTTTTGGCCGGATTAATGACCTCCAGCCGTGTGCTGGCGCAAGACGCCACCCCCACCGCTGAGCCACCCCCTGGCAACTCAGCTTCTACGACTGTATTTGGCGGTGCAGCGGGCGCGCGTGGCCGGGGGCCGGGGGCCACAAATCCGCCTTCGGGCGGCGCCGCCCGGGGTATTCCCACTACCAAACTCCTAGATGAAAACGTGATGATCCACATCAAGGGCGTCATTGCCAAAGACACCCCGGTGGATATCACGTTTACGGGGTGTGGCCCCTCGTTTAATTTATCCAAAGTGATGGGGGTAGTGCCAGTAAATGGGAATAATCAGCCGGTCATCGGCACCTGCGATATAATCATCACCCCGGTCGAGGGCGCGTATCGGGTTCAATACAGCTTGGGTTGTCGGTTGCCGACTGTGAGTTCCTCCACTGTCAGTTTGTCATCCAGTCGTGGCAGAACAGTATCCACCACTACGAGCGCAGGTACATCTGGCAGCACCGGGGATGCTTCAGTCAGTGCAGCAACTACTGGCGAAAGCGCGGGAACCACGGGTGGCGGCACCAGTTCCACCAGCACTTCGCCGAGACCGCAAAATAACGTCACCTCGACTGTCACTTACACCGCTGTGAGCACATCCTCGAGTGTGATCTTAAAAATGGGCCAGACGATTACGGCCTCGAGTTCCGGCGACCAAGACCTGACCATCTCCCTCACGAAACCGACGCCGTAAGTCCTGATCCTCTGCCATGAAGCTGAAATATTCTTTTATTTTCGCGATGCTGGGACTGGTCAGCGTGCTCTGCGCCCAGCCTGCGGAACCTGATGATTCATCGGCGGCAACGCCGAGGATGGACAATGTGACCATCCACATCAAGGGCGTATTGAATCAGGACATGCCGATGGACTTTAGTTTTACCACGGCTGGCCCAACGTTTAATTTGCAGCAACAAATTTCCCAATTAGAACATAACGGCGTTGAGCATCCAATTACCGGATCTTGCCAGATTACTATCGCACCCTTGGCAGCGGGTTACCGGGTTCGGTATGTGATTGGCGTGCGGTTTCCAGTTATTGTCTCAAGTACGACCAGCCTGGCGACAAGCAGCGCAACAACCACCGTCACTTACAACAACATTGCCTTCGCCGGATCCGTCATTCTCCAGTCGGGGCAGCCGGTAACCATTTTGAATTCCGATGGCAAAGATTTGATTATCTCATTGAACAAGTTGGCTGCACCTTAGTCGCCTCGACTTCTAACCCCGCCATCAGCACTGCACTGCCTTCGAATCCTCCACTCATGCAAGACCGTGACTTGCTGCGGGAATACCTGCTCAATCATTCGGAGCCGGCCTTTGCCGAGTTGGTGGCGCGGCATGTCAACCTGGTCTTTGCCTGCGCTCGTCGCATCGTCCTCGACGAGGATTTGGCGAAGGACGTCACCCAGACCGTTTTTATCCATCTCGCCAAAAACGCCGCCAGTGTCCGCGATGGAGATGCCCTCGGCGGCTGGCTTTACCGCGCCGCTTGCAACACCGCCACCAGCATGGTGCGTTCCGAAAGCCGCCGCCGTCACCGCGAAACCACCGCCATGAACCTCGCCGACCTGGAAAACCGCCCGCCCGCCGCCTGGCTGGCCGTGGCGCCACTACTGGAGGAAGCCATGCAACGTCTCAGCGTGGCCGAGCAGGATGCCGTCATTCTCCGTTATTTCGAAGGCAAGAGCCTGCGCGAGGTCGGCGTGGCGCAAAATCTTTCCGATGATGCTGCTCAAAAGCGCATCAGCCGGGCACTGGATAAAATCCGTCTTTACTTCACCCGCCATGGGGTGACGGTCAGTGTCGCGCTGCTGGCATCTGTACTGGCGGCGAGTTCGGTTTCCGCTGCACCTGCGGGGTTGGCCACGGGTGTGGCGGGGTCGGCCTTTGCCAGCGCGGGCGGCGCGGCCGCCACGGGGTTGGCTGCTGCTGCGACCAAAAAATTGCTCGCCCATAAAATTCGCGCCGCGCTTGGCGTGACCGCACTGGCCGCACTGGCGACGGTGGGCTGGCAGTATGAGGCTGGCCAAAATCCGACGGAAATAAGCACCAAGGTAGTCGCGCACCTCCCGAAATCCCCGGGCATGGGGGCGGAAGGCGTCGGCACAGCCACGTTTGCCGCACCGATTGATTTTGCCTGGAATGGGAACGAGGCTAAATTTTCCCTCCACACCACCCAAACTTCGCCCGAGGAAACAATTATGGTGGCGGCCGATGGCACTGCCACGGCCACCGATGCGGGGTTTTATCTTCAGTATTCGATTGATTGCCAGATTTACGGCGCCGGCCTGGTGCAGGCGGGCCAGTTGCCCGCCGCCACGGATGAAATAAACATCCAATCTGCCGCGACGCTGGCGCCGGAAGTGCCCTTTGTCCTCTGGCGGTCGAAAAGTAAAACCATCGTGATGCAAACCGATGGTCAAACGATCACCTTGCAGATTATCCGCACGGGCCAGTGATGGCCGGCTGGCTGGATTTCACTGGAGAAATGCAGATGCAGTCTGGCTGATCAGGTGTAATTGTAAAATTTTTTCCTTCTGGGGGGTTTATGAAATTGAACCTTCGACAAACGGGCTTAAGTATGTATCATGAATGTCCGATTTCTACCTCCAATATGAACGTCTTTATTCGATCTTTTTCTTTGCGGATTTCTTCATTGTTTGCCCTGGCCACCGCTTTATCCGCCAGCACCACGCCCTTGGCCGACACGACCGAGATGGCGAAGGAGACCCGCAGCACCGTGATGTATCTGTCCACGTTTCACTACGACAAAAAGCCCCTGGAAGAAGTTGACCCCACGGCGTTGATCAAGTCCTACATTTCTAATTTGGATACCAAGCGTTTGTTCTTCTTGCAAAGCGACGTGGATGGCTTTCAGGCCCAATACAACAAGGATGTGCTCGAAACCGATGTGCAGAAATTGGGCAGCCTGGATTCCGCTTACGCGATTTTCAAAAAATTTCAGGACAATGTCCACGCCCGCGTGGAGTGGATTAATAAGTACCTCGATGGCGACCTGAACCTCCAGACCAACGACACGTACAAGCCCGACCGCACTGAGGCCGCCTGGCCCACCACTCCCGCCGAACAGGACAAACTCTGGGGCCAGCAAATCCGCTTTGAAATCATCAATGAAATCGTCGCGGCCGAAACCCGCGAAATCGAAGCTGCCACTAAAAAAGCCGAGCCAGCCAAGGCTGATGACCAATCCGCGACGACCGATAAATCTGCGGACAAACCGGCCACAGATAAAACTGCCGAAGCCAAGGCCGCCGCCCCCGCCAAACCCGCTGTGCCCAAAACTGCGGCGGAAAAACTTGCCGCCGCCAAAGAGGCCGTGCGGAAACGCTACAGCAGCTCGATCGAGAGCCTTGATTCCTACGAAGCCATAGACCTGCAGGATGTGTTCCTCAATACCCTCGCGGGCGAATACGACCCGCACAGCAACTTTTTCACCGAAAATGGCATCGAGGAGTTTGACATCACGATGCGCAATTCGCTCATCGGCATCGGCTGTATTTTGTCGGACAAGGACGGCTTTTGTCTCGTCAGTGATTTGGTCCCCGGCGGCCCGGCTCAAAAGTCCGGCCAGATAAATCCCGGCGACAAAATTATCGCTGTGGCCCAAGGTACGGCTGATTTTGCGAATGTCGTCGGCGGTAAGTCCCGCAAGGCCGTCAAGCTCATCCGCGGCCAGGAAGGCACCCTCGTCCGGCTCAAAATCATTCCCGCCGGCATGACGAGCGAGGCCGACGCCAAAATCATTTCCCTCAAGCGCGAACAAGTCAAGCTGACCACCGCATTGGCCAAGGCCCAAATCATTGAGGTCCCCATGGCCGATCACACCGTGTCCGTCGGCGTCATCAATCTCCCGGCCTTTTATGGCAAGGGTGGGGAAGGCGACAAGTACAGCACCACGGACGACGTGCGCGAACTCCTCCTCAAGCTCAAGGCTGCCGGCGTGCAGGGTATTGTGCTCGACTTGCGCGACAATGGCGGCGGCTTCCTCAACGAAGCCATAGACATGACCGGACTGTTCATTCCGTCCAGCCCCGTGTTGCAGGTGCGCGACGCCATGGGTTTCATTAAAAAGATGGAGAACTCCGACACCAAACCCATTTGGGACGGCCCGCTCATGCTCCTCGTGAACAAGAACAGCGCCTCCGCCACCGAAATCCTCACCGGCGCATTGCAGGACTACCGTCGCGCCCTCGTCGTTGGAGACCACACCACCCACGGCAAGGGCACGGTGCAACAGATGTATTACTTCAGCACCTTTGACCCCACCGAAAAAGGCGCCGCCAAGGTCACCATCGAAAAGTGGTACCGCCCCAATGGCAATTCCATCCAGTCCAAGGGCGTTCTGGCCGACATCGCTCTGCCCTCGGTCATTGACTATTTGCCCATCGGCGAAGTGGACGAAAAGAACGCTCTGCCGTGGGACGCCGTCCAGTCCGTTCCTCTCACCTTGACCGGCGACGGCCCGTGGCGCGCTTCGCTGGTAAACGACGATGAGGTTGCCAAACTCCGTCAGGAAAGCGAAGCCCGCGAGAACAGCCTCACCGAACTTACCTTGATCAAGCAATGGGTCACTTGGGAAAAGGCTCACCAGGAACAAAAGGAATTTTCGCTGAATCTCGACGCACGCCTTGCCGAGCAGCGCAAGGACATCGCTTTTCGCGACGACTTGAACACGCGCCTCGAAGCCCTGACCAAGAGCGACTACAAATCCACGGAAATTTTGACCGACGCCGCCAAAGAACAATTGGCCGAGAACAAAGCCACCAAGAAGACGCCCGCGCCTTCCCCGGATGACCTGGCTAATCCCGACGGCGCGGACCCCGCCGACCCCACGCTCAATTTCGTTAAGGATTTGCACGACGACCAACTGCGCGAAAGCCTCCGCATCATGGGCGACTGGCTCCAGCTGACTCCGGGCCAAAATCCCGCGGCGCCGGCCATCGCGAAAGTCGCCACGGCTGCCATTTCGAATGCCGAGTCAGCCGCCGCCGCACATTAGTCCTGCGGGTTTGCTTAGTTTTCTGGTTAGAGGGGCGCAGCCTTGGCTTGCGGCGTCTTCCCGGTGCTGTGGTTGGCGGTGGTGGGTTAAGTTGAAAAATACTTGACAATAATCACATTCTAACTGAACTCGATTGAAGGCATCTAATCCTTGTTTTTTGCTTGTCGCCACCCGCCTGTGCTGTAAACCAACCCCTAGACTTTGAGGGAAGAAATATTATGTTTAATCCAAAAAGTTTGCTGGCGGTTTGTCTTTCACTTTTCGTCTGTGCCCACTTGCTGGCGCAGGACGCCGCCGTGGCGGCACCCCGCAAAGCGGCTATTTTCGTGGAGAACCGCGCCGGCCCGGCGTTTAATGACCAAGTCGCCGTGTTGGAGGATCTGCTCACCAGCCGGATAACTGGCAAAGGATTTTCGGTCATTAGTCGCGAAGACGCCATCAATGCCCTCAAGACCTATTCCAGCGTAAAAGTAGCAACGGCTTCGGGTGCCACTGTCAGTTCCACCGCGGCCACGAACGCCGGAACAAAAGATGCTGCGGTGGTGGTTGATAAGGCTGCCGGCGCGGAAGTTTCCACCTCGCCAGCCGCCAACAAGGCCGATCAAGCCTTGAGCGATAGCAGTTCCGCCCTCCGTCTGGCCCAGAATCTGGGCGCGGACTATGTGCTGGTGGTTTCCATTACTTCTTTTGGCACCGAGAAAAAAACCTTCGAAGATGCCGGGTTGAGCACGGTGAACGTCATCAATACCCTGCGGGTCAGCTATAAGGTTTTGGATGGTGTATCCGCCGGCAGTTTAATCGCGGACACGGTCAAGGCCACCAAGACCACCCGTTTCACCCCTAACAGCCAGACCGAAGATTCCGGCCTCATTGCCGACCTCCTTGACGATGCCGCCACCCAAGTCGCAGATAGTGCCGGCAATAAACAGGCAACCCTGGCCAAGGCTTCCACCCCGGCCAAATCCGTTGAAATCACGGTTTCCTGCGGAATGCAGGATTTGGCCAATATGCCCGTTTCCGTGCCGGATATTCGGGTACTGGACGATGGCACTGTCTCTATTTCCCCCAATAAGCTGGAAGTCCAGGTCCTGAATGCCACGGTGGAGGTCGATGGTATCGCCGTCGGCTCCGCCCCCGGAAAATTCAAAGTGCACCCCGGTTTGAGCAAGCTGAAGGTCAGCCGGGAGGGATTCAAGGATTGGGAGCAGACAGTAAACTGCACAGAAGGGCAAAAGTTTGCCGTCGTGTTGCAACTGTCCGACGAGGGTTATGCCCGCTGGAAGGATAACACCGCTTTCCTCGCCTCCATCGAAAACGGCAAGAAGCTGACCGCCGGAACGGTCACCATGATGGAAGGACTGGCCCAGGCCCTACGCCAAAGCGGTTACCGCATTGACAGCAAGACCGACGTCAAGGCCAACATGCAAGCAAATGGCAAATCACTGTTCGATGGTGCTTCCCTCAAAGTTTTCGGACAATAAACGGTTCACCCGCAACAAAAACTCTTCCCCATCCTGATTATGAGGCGCCCACTATTCCATCTGTTGACTCTGTCTCTGCTGCTGATCCCCGGTTTGATGCGTGCCCAAGTTGAGACGCTCGGCATTGCCTCCATCACCCCCACGGACTCACTGACGCAAGCCGTGAAAAAGTCCGACAAGACGCTTTCGTTAAATCGGGTGGTTGAGTCGCTGGACGGCCAGCTGACGGACCGGTTCAATGCCACCAAGAAATTTCAACTGGTGGCTGCGAGTGACTTGAAAGAAATCATTAAGAAGCAGGAACTGGCGCAGTCGGGTAGTTTTGACGCCTCGGACAAATCGCTCGCGCAGCAATTCAAGCTGGCCGGAACGAAATATTATTTGATTACGACGATTGATGACTTTCAGGATTATGTCGAAAAAGCCACCTTTGAAGGCACCGGCGACACCGCCACCAAACGGGTGTTCCGACTTTCCATCATCGGCAAGCTTTATGATTCGACCACCGGAAAATTGAAGGAATCGGCGAATTTCCAGACCGGCAGCGATGAGTTCAAGCAAATCCAGCAGGAGCGCAATTATTCCGTGAAAGACGGCGAATTGAGCGATGAGATGATGGTCGCCGTGGCGCGTAATATGGCGGAAAAAATCGCCACTCACGTCGTGAATGTGCTTTACCCGATCAAAATCCTCACCAAGCGCGATACCGAGGTTACCATCAATCGCGGCGAAGGCGCGGGCGTGGCCGTCGGCGACACCTTTAACGTTTACGCCCTGGGCGAGGAGCTGATTGACCCAGATACCAAGGCATCCCTGGGACGCGAGGAAGTTAAAGTGGGCCAGGTGAAAATCACTGAAGTAGACCCTTTGTTTTCCAAAGCTACTATTTTGAGTGATACTGGCGTGGCCGTCGGCACCCTTTTGCGCAAACCCCAGTGAACCGTTAATCCAAAGGAATCCGTTTGAAAACCCCACCTGCTGCTGCGCCCAATAAAATTATTGGGCTGTTGCTTTCCGTCGCTGCCCTGGGCTTGTTGGCTGGCGGCTGCTCTACTTATCAGCAACAAGGCAGCGCCATTAACAGCAATTGGCAGCAGGGCAATTTGACCAATGCCGTCCTTGAAGCCACGAACAAGGCCCAGGATAATGCCAACAACAAGGATGCCATCATCTGGCGGCTGGAGCAAGCCGCCATCCTGCGCGCCAATGGCCAATACGATGACAGCAACAAAGCGTTCGATTTGGCCCAGGAGAAAATTGACCAGTATGAACAGGATGCCAAAGTTAACGTGGTGCGCGAAGCAGGCGCCCTGATGTCAAACCAGGCCGAACTGCCCTATCAAGGTCGCGCTTACGATGGCATCATGCTTAACACTTACAAGGCGTTGAATTATCTCGCGCTGGGCGAACCCGACAAGGCGCGGCCGGAAATCATCCGGGCCTACCAACGCCAGCAGGATGCGGTTGAGGAAAACAAGCAGCTGATTGAAAAAGTCCAGGATCAGGCCAACAGCGATTCCAACAGCAAGGCGATCACGGCGGCGGAAAATGACCCGAAGTTTCAGGCGCTCATGCAGGACGCCAACTATTCCAAACTCGACAGCCTTAAAGGCTACGCCGACTACGTCAACCCCTTCACCGTTTACCTCGACGGATTATTTTTCATGACCAACTCGGCGGATGCTTCCGACTTGGATCGCGCCCACACCTCCTTTGAACGGGTCAATGCCTTTATTGGTGACAACGACTACATCAAGCAGGACTTGGCGACCGTCAATGATTTGATCGGCGGCAAGCCCCTGTCGCCGACGACTTACGTCATTTTTGAAACCGGCTGTGCGCCGGTTCGCGATCAAGTTCGCATTGACATTCCCATCATCGTCTCCCGCGTTTCTTATGTTGGCGCGGCGTTTCCCACCCTCAAAATTCAAGGGAACTATATTTCCGGCCTGACGGTCACAGCGAATGGCGTGAGCAGTCCAACCACTCTGCTTTCCAGCATGGATGGCGTCATCGGTCTTGATTTCAAGAACGAACTTCCTATCATTATCACCAAAACCATTGCCGCCACTGCCGCCAAAGCCATTGCCGCCTACGCCGTGAACAATGCCATGCAGCAGCAGGACGCCATGGTCGGACTTTTTTCTCAAATCGCCACCGCGGCTTATCAGGCTGCCGTCAACGTGGCCGACGAACGCACCTGGACCACCTTGCCCAAAGAATTTCAATTCTGCCGCATCCCCACGCCGCCGGATCGTAAAATTGATCTGGTTTCGGCTGGCGGTTTGCAAACTATTCCGGTAACCATTGCCGACGGGACGGTGAACATTGTTTATGTCCGGTCCATCAATGCCGCCACCCCGCTGCTGGTGTCCCAAATGAAATTGAAATGAAAATCCGCCTGCTCATATCTCTGGTTGGCTTGCTGGCATTGGCCGGTTGTTCCACCACCGTCAATTCGGTTGAAAACGCCCAGCCCATCGGTCAGCGCCAGATGGTCTCCGACAAGCGCGTCCTGACCGACTCCAGTCTCGATCGCAAGGTCACCATTGTCGGCGTCAATCAGACGACCACGGCCGGCGGTTTGTTGAAAGTTCAAATCGAGCTCGAGAACCGCACCCGTTCGCTCCAGCGTTTCCTCTATCACTTCGAGTGGTTTGACGCCAACGGGATGCAGGTTGAAAATGTTCTCTCCGCTTCGCTGCCCGAACAGATCGAAGGCATGGAAAGCAAATTTATCTCGGGCATCGCGCCCAATTCGCAATGCAAGGATTTCCGCGTCAAATTTATCGAATCTAACTAACCCATGAAAACCCAATCAATTCTTTCCCTTGGCCTGGTCCTCGGCACGGCCTTCTTCGCGGGTTGCGCCACCGACCCGCACTATGTCCAGACGGGCGACAAGGAACAAATTGTCAGCGTGGGGCAGATCAACATTCAGGATTATGCCAACGCCGCCAACGACGCCGTCAATCAACTGCTCGCCTCCGGCGCGCTCGACAAAGTGTCCAGCCCCCCCGCCGTGTTGTACATCAGCCACATTGTGAACAGCACCGGTCAGCAGATTGAAACGGACCTGATTACCGGGAAAATTTCCAAGGCGCTCATGGACAGCGGCAAGGCCGTGACCACCAGCACCGACCCGGCCAACAAGGGACTCAAGCAGGAAAGCGATTTCTTGAATGACACAAAGTCCACCCGTCTCCCCGATTTTACCCTCTCGGGTAAAATAATCGAAACCATCGACCGTCAGGGGGACACCCGCCGGTCCACCTACACTTTTCAACTCGCCCTGAACGACACCAAAACCGGCTACCAGGTTTGGCAGGGTGAAAAAGAGATTGGCAAACAAGGCACCCGCTCAGCCATCGGTTTCTAATCTCTTAAACTGGTCACTTATTGGGCAAACGGAGCTGTTATGAAAATTCCTTCTTATCTCTCTCTTTTTGCCACCGTCACTTGCGTGGTGTTTGCCACGGGCTGCGCCGGAGAGAACTCCGTCGGGGCAACCAACCAGCAGCAACCTGGGCCCGCCTTGGGCCGGGCCGTGGGTGCCGGGGTGGGTGCCGTGGCGGGCAACGCCGCTGGCGCCGGGGTGGGAATTGTGGAAGGCACGACCAGTGGAATCCAATCCGCGTTCGACAATACCCAGCGCGAGGTTCGTTATTGGCGCGAAGAAAAAACGGCAGACGGGCGCATGATCCTGGTGCCGGAAACTTATTTGGTGGATGCCAATGGCAACATCATCCGCCGCATCCAATAAAGGGTGGGGCAGGTCATCATTTCTGGCAGTTTGGTTGGCTGGGATATGAAATCCAGCTAAATTCCACCCCAGCCGCATCTTAGGGTTGTTTTTCTCGTTGAGAGCGGGCATTTTGGCGGGCGGACTGCACCCCCCGCCCAATGAAGACCGCTGATGTCATCGCCCGTCTCGCGCAACTGCGCGTGATCCCCGTCATTGTTATCGAAAACGCCGCCGACGCCAAACCGCTGGCCGAGGCCCTGCTGGCCGGTGGCCTGCCCTGCGCCGAAGTCACTTTCCGCACCCCGGCCGCGCTCGACGCCATCCGCGCCATCGCCCAGGTCCCCGGCATGCTGGTCGGCGCGGGCACCGTCCTCAAGCCTGAACAGGCCCAGGCTGCCGCCGACGCTGGCGCGCAGTTCATCGTCACCCCCGGCTTCAACCCGCGGGTCGTCAGTTATTGCGTAGGCCGGGGTATCCCCATCACGCCGGGTGTCAGCGACCCGACCAGCATCGAAATGGCCCTCGAGCACGGCCTCGATGTGGTTAAATTTTTCCCGGCGGAAGCCTGCGGTGGTTTGCCCTATCTCAAAGCCATCGCCGCGCCCTACAGCATGATGCGCTTCATCCCCACCGGCGGCATTGAGCCCGGCAACCTGCAATCCTACCTCGCCTTCCCTAAAATCGTCGCCTGCGGCGGTACTTGGATGGTGAAGGCTGATTTGCTCAAAAACCGCGACTGGGCCAAGGTTACCACTTTGACGCGCGAGGCTGTCGCCCTGGCCCAAACGCCTGCGAAATAATCCGCCGTTCAGCGCGGCCCCCCGTCTCCCTTTTGTCATGCTCAAGATTGACCAAAAACTTTCGGCCAAAGATTTTCGCCCGGCGCTCGGACGATTTTGGAATCTGTCCGGTGAGAAAATCCGCCTCATCGAAAAAAAATTCGATCCCGCCTGTGGCGCGCCTGTGTTTACTGAGGCTGGCGCCTACACCGCGCGCGGTTGGACGGAATGGACCCAGGGTTTCCAATATGGCTCGGCCATTCTGCAATTCGACGCCACCGGCGATAAGGAATTTCTCCATAGTGGCCGCGACAATACCATCGCGCGCATGGCCCCACACATCTCGCACTTCGGCGTGCACGACCATGGCTTTAACAATGTTTCCACTTACGGCAACTTGCGCCGTTTGATGTTGGAAAAACGAATTCCGCACAACGCGTGGGAACTGAATTTCTACGAACTCGCGCTGAAAATCACCGGCGCGGTGCAGGCGGCTCGCTGGACCACCCACGCGCGTGGCGGCTACATTTATTCCTTCAACGGTCCGCATTCACTCTTTGTGGACACCATCCGCTCGTGTCGCGCGCTCATCGCCAGCCACGCGCTCGGCCACGAACTCTGTGGCGAAGGTGACCGGCGCGTCAATTTGCTCGAGCGTGCCTTGGCCCACATTCGCTCTACTGCCGAATTTTCCGTGTATTATGGCGAAGGCCGCGACCATTACGACGTGCGCGGGCGTGTCGCCCACGAATGTGTTTTCAACACCAACGACGGCGCCTTCCGCTGTCCGAATTCCCAGCAAGGCTACACCGGGTTCAGCACCTGGACGCGCGGTCTGGCCTGGGCCATGGTCGGCTTTGCGGAGGAACTTGAATTCCTCGCTACTCGCGACGATGCCGAATTGAAACCCCTCGGTGGTCGTCGCGCCATTGAAGCGATGATGCTCAAGGCCGCCAAAGCCACGGCTGACTTTTATATCGAAAACACCCCGACCGATGGCGTGCCGTATTGGGACACCGGCGCGCCCGGACTCGTCAATTTGGGTGACTACCTCGACCGTCCCGCCGACCCCTTTAATGACCACGAGCCGGTGGACAGCTCCGCCGCCGCCATCGCGGCGCAAGGCTTGCTGCGTCTTGGCCACTACTTACAAAGCCACGGTCAAAAAGCCGCCGGTACTTGCTACTGGCAGGCTGGTTTGACCACCTTCCGCACCTTGCTCGAGGAACCCTATTTGAGTACGAAAAAATCCCACCAAGGTTTGGTGCTGCATTCCATTTACCACCGCCCCAATGGCTGGGACTATGTCCCGCCGGGCTCCAAAATCCCGCGCGGCGAATCCTCCATGTGGGGTGATTATCACGCCCGCGAATGTGCGCTCTATTTGCAGCGCATTATTGAGCGCGGCCCCTATTATACCTTTTTTGGCTGAAACCCCATCCACCCCCGGCCAAATACATGCCCGCTACCCCGCTGACCGACTTTTCCCGCCTTTGCCTCCATACGATCACGACGAAATCGTGGTCGCTGGATCAGGCGTGTGACCACTATGCCCGTGCCGGGGTGAAGGGCATCAGCGTTTGGCGTGACACCCTCGCTGGTCGCGACCCCGCCAAGGCGGGCGCGCAATTGCGTAATGCCGGGCTGAGCATCGTTTCCCTCGTGCGCGGCGGATTTTTCCCGTCCAAGGACGCTGCCAGCCGCCAAAAGGCCATCGACGAAAATCTTCGCTGCATTGACGAGGCCGCAGCCCTCGGCGCGCCCATCGTGGTGCTTGTTTGTGGCGCAGTCACCGGCCAGCCACTGACCGAATCGCGCAAACAAATTGCCGACGGCATTGCCGCCGTTTTGCCGCATGCCAAGGCCGCGGGCGTCAAACTCGCCATCGAGCCCCTGCACCCCATGTTCGCCGACACGCGTTCGGCCATCAATACCCTCAAGCAGGCCAACGACCTCGCCGCACAGTTCGACGCCTCTGTCGGCGTCGCCGTGGATGTTTACCACCTCTGGTGGGACGATCAGTTGGAGGCCGAAATCGCCCGCTGTGGCAAGCTGGGCAAACTACTCGCCTACCATGTGTCCGACTGGCGTTCGCCGACCGTGGACATGCTCAACGACCGCGGCATCATGGGCGAAGGCTGCATCCCCCTGCGCGAAATCCGCCGTTGGGTCGAGGCCGCCGGATTCAAGGGATTTGTCGAGGTGGAGATTTTTTCGGATCGCCTCTGGCAGTCCGATCAGGTGGAATTTTTAAAAAAAATCCAGGACGCCTACCTCAAGCACACCTGATTTATCTTTTTTATGAGCAAAACCGCTAAAATCCATCGCGTGGGCATCATCATGAACGGCGTCACCGGCCGCATGGGCACGAACCAGCACTTGCTGCGTTCGATTTCCGCCATCATGAAGCAGGGCGGCCTGCGCGTCGGTAAAAACGACATCATCATGCCCGACCCCATTCTGGTCGGTCGCAATGCAGGCAAGCTCAAGAAACTCACGGAAATTTCCGAGGCCAAAAAGTACACCACCGACCTCAAGGCCGTGTTAAAAGACCCGGCCTACTCGATCTATTTCGACGCCCAGGGCACGCTCCAGCGCTTTGCCGCCGTTAAGCAGGCCGCTGCCGCCGGCAAGCACGTCTATTGCGAAAAGCCCACCGCCATCACCACCGCCAAAGCGCTTGAGCTTTACCACTTTTGCAAAAAGGCCAAGGTCAAGAACGGCGTCGTGCAGGACAAGCTCTGGCTGCCGGGCCTGGTCAAACTTCGCAAGCTGATTGACAGTGGCTACTTTGGCAAAATCCTCTCCGTGCGCGGCGAGTTCGGCTATTGGGTCTTCGAGGGCCACACTGTGGCCGCACAACGCCCGTCCTGGAACTACCGCAAGGTGGACGGCGGCGGCATCATCATTGATATGCTCTGCCACTGGCGCTACGTGCTGGACCATCTTTTCGGCGCGGTGCAGTCCGTCTCCTGCCTCGGCGCGACCCATGTCCACGAACGCGTGGACGAAGCTGGCAAGCCGTACAAATGCACCGCCGACGACGCTGCCTATGCCACGTTCGAGCTCAAGGGCGGCGTCATCGCGCACATCAACAGCTCATGGTGCGTACGCGTGCGGCGCGATGACCTGGTGGTCTTTCAAGTAGACGGCACCCAGGGCAGCGCCATCTGCGGCCTGCGCAAGTGTTGGGTGCAAAATTACGAGAACACCCCGCGCCCGACCTGGAATCCCGACGTGGATCAGCCCATCAACTTCTACGAAGGCTGGAACGAAGTCCCCAACGACGGCCAATACGAAAACGCTTTCCGAATCCAGTGGGAGATGTTCCTCCGCCATGTCGTGCTCGACGAACCCTTCCCGTGGACCCTCCTCGAAGGCGCGAAAGGCGTGCAGCTCGCCGAACTCGGACTTAAATCCTGGAAAAAACGCGCCTGGGTGGATGTGAAGAAATTGAAGTAAGCCAGCCATCCACGAATGGACACGAATTTCCCCAGCCATTCCCTATCTTTTCCCTTTCTATTCGTGTTTATTAGTGGATAGCATCTTCCTCTTTATATGAAACGCGTAGCCCTCATCACCGGCGGCAGCCGGGGCATCGGTTTTGGCTGTGCCGAAAATCTGGCGCGGGCCGGGTTCGACCTCGCCATCAACGGTGTCCGTGAGGAAAAAGACGCTGCTCCGGCGCTCGAGGCCTTGCGCAAGCTTGGCGCGGAAGTCGCCTATTGCCGCGGCGACATCGGCTCCGCCGCCGGTCGCACTGCTGTGCTCGATGCGGTGAAGAAAAAATTTGGGCGACTTAACGTATTCGTCAGCAATGCCGGCGTAGCGCCGAAGGTGCGCGCCGATGTGCTCGAAACGTCCGAGGAAAGCTGGGACCACGTCCTCGGCGCGAATTTGAAGGGTGGATTCTTCCTTACCCAGGCCGTGGCCAAATGGCTCGTCGCGCAAAAGCAGGCCGACCCCAAAAACTTTTCCGGCAGCATCATTATCGTCAGCTCGATTTCCGCGACGGTCGTCTCGACCAATCGCGGCGAATACTGCGTGTCGAAGGCCGGCCTCGCCATGGTTGCCGCGCTCTTTGCTGCGAGGCTGGGGGAGTACGACATCCCCGTTTACGAACTCCGCCCCGGCGTGATCAAGACCGACATGACCGCCGGTGCGACTGCGAAATATGACAAGCTCCTGTCCGAAGGTCTGGCTGTCACTCGCCGCTGGGGTACTCCCGACGATGTCGGCCGCGCCGCTGCTTCCCTGGCTCGGGGCGATTTCCCTTACTCCACCGGCTCCGTCATCATGGTGGACGGCGGGCTGATCATGCCGCGGTTGTAGATTATGGCTGTTTGGCCCCCGCCGCGCTCGCATCATCCAGTCCGCTTCCGGTGACATTGTTCACCGTGACCATCGCCCCGGGCATGCCGGTGACTTTGATGCCGGATAAATTCGCGCCAGTGATGTTCGCCAGCGTAATTCCCTTCGTGCACGTGCCCGTGATGTTCGTCAGCGTCAGTCCCGCCAACGGCTTGTCAGGGGAAATTTTGGTGATGTCCACCAACGTGGTGCACGCCACCCGCACATTGGAAAAACTGAAATTCCGGCCCAGCGGATAACCGACGAGTCCGTCCACCGAATCATCCGCCGTGTTTTGGTTGCCAGAGCTGATTAAATTCACCTGCAAAAATCCCCCGGCCAGCACGTCGAGGTCGTCGCCGATAATATCTTCAATCGAACCACCGCGTCCGATGCGCGTCTTGATGTAAATCGCCGACGAGCCGCTGGAAATAAAATGGCAATGCTCGATGCGTACATTGCGCACGCCGCCGGAGGTCTCGCTGCCGATGCCGATGCACGCAAAGGTGCGGTCGCGCAGGGTGCAATTTGAAATCACAATGTTCTCGCTCGCCTTGGCCAGACGCGCGCCGTCCATGCCGCGTCCCGATTTCAGACTGATGGAGTCGTCGCCGGTGTCCACGTTGCAGTTTTCGATGCGGACATTTTTGCACGAATCAATGTCAATGCCGTCCCGACGGCCGGTGATGTGCAAATTTTTAATCACCACGTCGGTGCAATAGGTCGGATGCGTCGCCCAGTTGCCGCCTTGCGTGACCGTAAAGCCATCCCACAGCACGTCGGTGCAGTTAATGGGTTCCAGCACGAGTGCGCCGCGCGGGTTCTGGCTCGCCGCCGCTGCCGGATTACCCTGAATGGTGCCCGGCCCGGTGATGCCGATGTGGTCCACGTTCATCGCATAGATGAGTGAGCGCCGACCCTGTTCCGTGCGGCCCTCCCAGCGAATGTCCATCATTGGGTAATCATCCAAATCCGGGCTGCCGTTGATCACCGCGCCTTCTGCCAGCCGCAGAAAAGTTTGCGTGCCCATTTGCACGCTGCCGATGAGATAAACCCCCGCGGGCACGACCACGTCGCCTCCGCCATTGACCGCGCAGGTGTCGAGCGCTTTTTGAAACGCCGCCGTGTCCTTCGTCGTATTGTCGCCCACCGCACCGAAATCGCGGACGTTATAGGATTTTCTTGCCGGAGCATCAGTCGTCGCCGCGTGACTATGGAAAATTGCCAGCAACCCGATGGCCAGCGCGCCGGAAAATAACTTAAAGTGCTGTCGGAGTTTCATAAATTCACTTTGTCGAGGGTGGGGTGGTGGAGCTGGACGCGGTCATCGCCGGAGCCAGCCCGGGAGCCTCTTCGGGAAATTGGTCAAACTTCCAGTCCTCCACTTTCATGCCGAACAGGTTTTTATCGGCAAAAGCAATGAGTGCATCCCAGTCGCCCTGCACGGAGCCATGCGGGCGGTTGGCCCAGCTCACGCCGATTTTGTCCGGCACGCCGAGAAATTGATACGCTGGTCGCGCGGCGAGGTACGATTGTTTCACGCCATTCATGACCACGTTCTGATCCTGGCTGCCTTCCAGCGCGATAAATGGCCGCGGGGCGACGAGCGCCATGAACCAATGCTCGTCAAATGGCAGCTTGTCCTGCTGGCCCCAGAACTGGTGCAGATTCGCAGAAAACCAATTCGGGTATTTTCGCACCATTTCGTTCAAGCCCTCCTTGCCGCCCCGGCCCACGCCACTGAACCGGTAGGCTGGGGTGCCACCGCCGGAACTCGCGCCGGGCGCCACCAGGGCAATGCGGTCGTCAAACGCGCCCGCGACCAGTGCCGCCTTTCCCGTGCGCGACACACCGGTGATGATCAGCTTGTCTTTGTCAATTGCCGGGTCGGTCACGAGATAATCCACAATGCGCGAAAAGCCCCAGGCCCACGCCCGCAGCAGGCCCCAATCGTAATTCGGATACGCCGGGAAAAAACGCGAGTTACGGAATGCCCAACTGCCATCGGCGTTGCGGAGCGTCGTGTCTTCACCGCAATCGGTGTAGCTGAAAGTCACGAAGGCCAGACCGTGGTCGAGATAGTCCTTGGCCGCCCCGCGCGTGGCGGCGGACTCCGCATTCCCGCCGCGGCCCAATCCTCCGCCTAATCCTCCGCGCGTAGCGGGCGCTGCACCGCCGGTTCCCGTCGCTCCAGCGGGCGCGGCCGTAGTGCCGTCACCCACAATCAAAAGCACATCCTGACTCTTGCCCTGAGTCGGCCCATTGGGCTGGCGGGGCAAAGGTTTGGCCCCAAAAGGGGCAGCATCCGGCGAAATAACGGCGGCAAAGGGCCCGCCGGTGGCCGGGGTGTAGATGCCAATGTCGAGGCTGAGTTTTTCCTCCGGCCCAAAGGTCAAGTGCACAAGGCGGTACTTCACCGTGCCGTTCACGACCATCTGAGTCTGAACTTCTGTGCCCTTCACGTTGCCCGGTGGCGGCGGCGCAAGGCCAACCGCGTAATATTCCAAAATCTGCCGCATTTCTTCGCGGCGCTTTTGCCACTGTGCCGGGGTGGTCACCTTCGTGCCATCGTTCATGGTCAGCACATCGGGCATTTCTTTGCGCACTGGCAGCACGTCCACGCCTGGCAATGGCGTCATCGAGGTCTTGATGGGTGGCAGGGGAATTTCCGCCGGATCCGGCCGGTCGGCTGGGGCATCCGCACCCATCGCCTGAACGGCGCAGGCCAAAATTGAAGCACGACATAGTAAACGGACCAATCGCAGGGGTATTTTCATAGGGGTATTTTTCTGCCAGGCCAGACTGTCGCCACCGGCTGGCATTGCAGCCTCCCGTCCTGATTGAATCAACCCCTTTTTTATCTACGCCGCAGGCTTTCTCAAAAAATGGTGCACCCGGCAGGACTTGAACCTGCAACCTTCTGATCCGTAGTCAGACATTCTATCCAATTGAACTACGGGTGCGAAAATTTACCTTCCGAAGGGTTAACGCTAGGCGGTCAGCCAAAAAAGGCAAGATGGAAAACTAAGGCATCCCCGGGCTGCCCGGCTACTTCCCCAGGGTGCGATTACGCCGCGCCTGGATGAAAGACCGAACGCACAATACCATGAACACCACACACAATACCAGCGTGACCGACATGGAGACGATTTTGAGATTTCTCACGTCCGGCGCGGTGGTCGTATTAGTGATGGTCTTGATCAATTGAAATCCGTCACCGCCCGCTGCCAGGAGGCCCACCATCGCCGCCATGTGCATCGCGTGTTTGCGCGCTTTTTCATTCAAGGCAATTGCGCCCAGAATCCCCAGGGCCAGCCCTACCCAGGCGGGAATCAACGCTGTATAGCTGACATGCGTGGCGCCCGCTTCCGGATGCCCCAGCAGATAGCCACCGACGCCGGTGAGAATGAGTAGAAATGCAACTAACAGTGTGGGTATTGCCATGACCGGCAAAGCACACTTCAACTGCGGCTAAAACGCAAAGATAAAACCACCAACCTACGCCCAACTGACCTTGGGCAAATCGGCGGGAAATTCAATTTCGTGCGGGTGGTGGCGTTTCACTTTGATCAACCGCGAGCGCCGGCGCAGCTTGCGGTCCAGCTTGTCCACCAGCAGGTCAATGGATTTGTAAAGATCTTCCGATTCGACACTCACAATCAACTCCGGGCCGGACATGATGATGTGCCCTTTCGCAATAAATTCGCCCAAGTGGTCTTTGCTGCCCGTGCGCTCCAATTCAATGCGGAGTCGGAGTATGCGCGTCTCATGTTTAAATAAACGTTCCATCTTTTGGGAGACAGTAACCTTCAGTGCTTCTGTCAGTTCCAGATGAATGCCGGAGATAATCAGGTCGTGGCTCATAGTTTATTGGGATGGTTATAGGTTGACTGCAAAAAGTCGGCTGTTAGGACAAAGAACACGGCGCACCGCTCTGTAAAAAACCAGACCGCCGCGGCGTGCCCGGGTTCCCTTTTAATAAAACTGCCATGTTTGCTGCACAATCCGTGCCAGAATGCTTAAATTCTTTTGACTCCGTCATTATCACTGGCGCGTCATCCGGCATTGGCGAGCAATTCCTCAACACAATTGCCAACATAAACCCAAACGCTAAATTTTTCAACCTTTCTCGCACGCCGCCGTCGATTATTTTACCCGCTAATAGTCTGCGCCATTGCTCGGCGGATTTATCCGCTGCCGCTGGCCAGGAAATGGCTGCCACCGCCGTCGAAAAATGGCTGGATGGCGAAGGCGCAGGGACCAAGCGCATTTTGCTCATCAATAACAGTGGGTTTGGCCGGTATGGCCCGTTTCCGGAGCCCGATGTCGCCTGCGCCCTGGCGATGGTGGATCTGAATATGCGTGCACTCGTGTTGTTGACCGGACGTTTGCTGCCGCGCCTGCAAGCGCGGGGTGGGGCAGTGGTTAATATCGCTTCCGTCGCCGCCTTTCAGCCCACGCCTTTGCTGTCCGTGTATGGCGCAACCAAGGCTTTCGTTCTGAATTGGAGCCTCGGTCTTTGGCGGGAATTACTCGGCTCCAAAGTGCACGTGTTGTGTGTGTGTCCCGGGCCCACCAGCACCAATTTTTTCCGCGCGGCGGGTTTTTCCGAGCCACCCGTGCCCAATAGCGGCCAGACCTCCGCCCAAGTCGTGACGGAATCGCTGCAAGCCCTCGCTGCTCGCAAGCCCCTGGTCGTTTGCGGCTGGTCCAACAAATTAGGCGTCGTCGTCAGTGGCCGTCTCCCAAAAACATGGGTCACGCGCATCGCCTACCAGATGATGGTTAAATTGCGCATGGGGCCGTTAGTTAAAAAATCAGGTTAGGCCTGTCGTCAGCTTGACACCTTGCCAGTCCGTAACAAAGCTTGGGGGAGAATACTGGTGTACTTACCCTGCCGCTTCTGCTGAAGACTCACCCCCATTTTCATCTTTTAGTTAAATGAAATCTTGTGTGACCAATCGGGTTCTGGCCCGTGTGGCAGCGGCTTTGGCTATTTTCCTGTTACTATTTTCTTCCCTGACTCGCGCCGCCAGCCAGGGCAACAGTTACGCGCCGCTGACTCAGGCGAACTTCAGCGAAGTCGTCGGCTCAGTCTATGTTTCACCGAGTGGTGATGTTTCAACCAAGCAGCCCGTCACCGCCGGCATGAATTATTCGGCCTCCGAGACCATCTCGACCGGGCCGCACTCCCGTGTACAATTGACCGCCCCGGGTGGCACTTTGGCCCGCCTTGGCTCCAACACTGTTTTGTTCCTGGATCCTGGCACCGGCGCCCTCCACCTCCAGGCCGGCAGCCTGCTCTTCAACTCTCCCCAGGGCGGCGGCACGGGAACGATTGTGACCAATTCTGCAACTGCTTCCCTCACCGGCACGACCATGATTATTTCGGTTTCGCCGGACGGTGGCTTTAAAATTCTTAATCTCGCCGGCACCGCGACCATGAAATTGTCCAGTGGCCAGACCGTCTCACTCGGCGCGGGTCAGATGAGTTTCGTTTTGCCGGGCGCCCAAGGCGGCACTTCCGGGCCGGTGTTGAATTTCGATTTAAAAAAGCAGGCGCAGGGCTCCGGTTTGTTGAACGGATTTACCGCCACGCTTCCTACCCAGAGCCTCGTGGCGGACTCCACCCAGCAGCAGCAGGTGCAAATCCATGCTGGTCAACTCACTGAAACCAATCAGGTGGTCCTTGGCTTGGCTTCACCGTCCCAGGTGGTGCTCGCTGATGCCTATACGCCCGGTAATGCACCCCAGTCGAATTACCAGCCAACCAACGTCAATTACAACACCGTGCACGGCTATTTGCAGGCCATCTATATCCAGCCCGATTTGCTCCTTGGACCGAACATGGGTCAAACGCTTCCGGCCGATAAAATTTTCGTTTCCCCCGGCCAGACTTTTTCCGCCACGGATTTAAATTTGCCCCCCGGCCTGCTCCATAACGACCAGCTAGTGGTCACCGGTCTCGTCGGCACCCACGTCCAAGCCGCCGGCGCAGTGGATCTGAGTTCCCTCGATGGTCAAAACAAAGTTGATATTTTCGCCAAGGACACGCTTACGGTCTCCAATTTCATTTACGCCGTTGGCAGTGGCAACTCGACGAGTGGATCAACTTCTGGAGCCGGGTACAGCGGATCAAGCGCGCCCCCCATCTCCCTGGTGCCTCCTGGCGGCGGTTTTTCCGGCGGTGTGGGTAATTCGAGTGGTTCTGTTGGCGGAAGTGGCGGAGTGATTGGCGTGGATGCGGGCTCATCTGCCAGCCTTACCACAGGTTTTTTTGGCGGCAGTTCGGGTTCCGCCATCTCCATTGACTATGGTGTGACTATGACCACGGGCTTGGGCAGCAGTAGCGTGGTGCTTGTGAATGAACTCAACTCGACGCTCACGGTGGCCAATGGCGGCAATGTACAACTTGGAGGCGTCGGCACACTCAATTTCGGCTCAAATAACGTGACGGCAGTAGTAGTTGGAAACAACTCTTTTGAAGCTCTCGGCGGAAATATAGGCATTAGTAATGGTGGCACCCTAATGCTCAATTCGGGTCTAGGCTCCTCTAACGTGACCCTCGGTACTGGCGGCACCCTCGACCTTGACTCTGGTTTCCACACCGCCAACACGACCTTTAATCTCAACACCGGCGGCATTCTTAACATTAACACCCCAACCACGTTCACCGCCACCAACGGCACGCTCACCCTCGATTCCGGTGGAATTCAGACGACGATTAACCAAGGCGATTCGCTCACCGTGGACTCCGGCACCATTACTTCTGACACGAATGGCACACTTACTATTTTCTCCGGTAACTCGACACCCTCCCTCTTCACTGCGGCTTTGCAATCACGCACCACGCCTCTTTCTTCAAACTCCTCCGCCAGCACTCCCAAAACCGCCGCGCTTGATTCTTCCACCGACATTGTTTTCACCGGCCTGTCTTCCACGCTCAAACTCAACCTCATTGCTCAAAACGGATTTAATTTTGACTCCGGCATCACCGTGCTTGCTGACTTTGCCCCCACGCTTTTTCCCGCACTGCCCGCACCCGGAGATTCCCTGGACCCCAACGCCACACCGGTTGGCGTCTTCGGCACTGAATTTGGCCTCACCGGTCTCGGGGCTTCATCCTCCGGGGGCGGTTTCGGCGGCAATGGCGACAACGGTGGCTACGGCGGCGATATTTTTCTTGATACGGTCACTTTGCAAAACCCCACCGGGGATCTTAAGCTGCGGTCCTACTTTGGCATTGTAAGTACTGTCGCCTCCAATCTGACCAGCGGCGGCAGCACTTTCGCCCAATCCGCCAATGGCGCGGTTCAGTTGTTCAGCACCAACATTACCACTGGCCCCACGGCCACCATTACCATCAGCTCAGACTACACCCTGCCGGCATCTTCCGGTGGTGATGGCACTGGTGGCGGCACCCGGAGAACCATCGTTCCGCCCACCGGCTCTGATTCTGGCAACGGCAGCGGTTCCGACAGTGGCGGCTCCATCACCACGGGTGGTGCTCCATTTAACTATAGCTCCGACGACTTCCTCGGCGTTCAAATTGACGCCTCAGCAGTTACCCTCAGTGATCCAAACACATCGGACAGCGTTGTCGCCATTCCTTCCATCCTGCAAACCGGCAGCAACGGCAATTACCAAGGTCATATAAATATTCTTTCCCGCACCAGCATCAGCATCGTGGACACTTCTCTCTTCAGCTTTGGCCAGAACATCATCGCTGGCGCCAACCTCACGATTTCCAACACCTCCATCAATCCCGGCGCCCTGGCTTCCGGCAGTAAATTCATTTATGCGGGCGATACCCAGTCGCTCAGCGGCCTCGATTTTCCCGCGGGTTCCATCGTCAACCTCTATTCCTACTACGGCGCGCTTAACACCGATGGCACCGTCGTTCCCGGCGACGTCAATTTTGTGGATGGCGTTACTTACAACGGTGGTCCCGCTGATTCGCAAATCGGCACTTCCATCTTGCTGGGTCTGACCTCCGACAACGCCACCGTCCAATCCGCGCTCGCCACTTCCGTTACGCTCGACGGCAACACGACCAGCCTGCCGTCGGCCAATCTTTTTGCCAACGTTCTCTTTTCCCCGGCCCAGCTCGGTGCCGCTCCCTTCGACATCAATGCCTTTCAAGTTCATGGTCTCATTGCCGGCAACCTGTCCCTCGGCGGCGCCATTGACCTGACCAGTCTGCCGAGCGATTCCATCATGCTCGCCCTTGCCGCCCCGAATATCACCTTTACCGACAACACCGTCTTTACGCCACCCGCCACGCCGGGTCTGCGTCTGCTCGCCTGGGGCAACTTTGCCATTCCTGTGGGCACGAACATCTCCGTCAATTTTCCCACCAGTGGTTCCAGTTTTGAATTCGAAAATTTGCACGACCTCGACTTCAATCAAAATAGCCTCACCAACGTCAACGGCACCGTGTTGGTCAACTCCCTTGAAGGCAATCTGACATTTGAGTCCAGCACCGTCGCCGCGGGCAACGATTCTTTCGCGGGCTCAGTTTTGCTTAATGCCGACAGCGACTTCTCCACGATTGCCATCAACAACAGCACGTTGACCGCCAACAGCTCCGTGATCATTAATGCGGCCAATGTGACCGTCGCCAACTCCACCGTCTCCGGCAACGGCAGTGTCATCCTCAATTCCATCTCCGGGGATATCAACGTCAGCGCCAGCAATCTCACTTCTTTAACCGCCAGCGGCCAGGTGGATATGATTTCCAACGGCAATCTCTCCATCGTTAATAATTCCATCGTCACTGCGCAAACGACTTCCACCACCACCTCCACCATCAACCTCGCCACCGCGCATGTGATGACGGTTCGCGACAGCGCTTTGGTGGGCGCCTATTCCAATTTGGAAGCGGGCGATGTCGCGTCGCTCGACAACGTGGACGTCAGTTCCGCCCAGGCCATCAGCATCGCCGCGCGCACGGTTAATTTGAGCAACATCAATTTCCCGAGCGGCTCCTCGGTTTATCTCTCTTCCCAAAACGGCCTCCTCGCTCCGAACCCTAATACCGGCGCATCCCCGGTTGTCGGCGATGTGAATTTCATTACGCATGTGTTATATAATGGCGCACCCGCGCAGAATTTTGTTTCGCCGTCCGTCGGCGGGTCCAGCACCAGCGGCGCCAACCCGATTCAAATCGGTTCTTTGCCCAGAGCGTCTCACCCCTAACCGGTCTTGCCTTCGGGCGCTGTCCCCGGGTTTGAGTTAATCGTATCGCTTATCAGTTGATGATTAATCTGCGTCTTGGCCCGTTAGTTAAAAAATTAAAATGAGACTCGTAGCTTGCTTGACACAATTCTGACAATTCGGCATTATGAGTTTTAGTACGTAGCTCGTTTTGGGGTAATGACCTAGTGAATATCCTTACCCCCGAGCTTAACTTTTTCTTAATTAATAGAGGAAACACCTTATGAAACACTCTCATTCTCGCGCAATTCGCTGGTCTGCCTTAACGGCTCTTTTAGTGGCTTTCCCACTTGGCGCTAGTGCCGCCGAAAGTTCCGGCACGCCCTCGCCCTTTACGGAGGCCAAGATTACGCAGGTGGTCAATGACGTTAGCGTCTCGCCCGCCAGCGACCCCACCACCAAGCAGGTCGCCACCCAGGGCATGGATTTCAAGGCACCCGACATTATTTCAACCGGCCGTCGCTCCCGCGCGCAATTGACCGCGTCGGACGGCACCATCGCCCGCGTCGGTTCCAACACCGTCTTCTCGCTCGACCCGTCCAGCCGCACGATTCACCTCAAGGAAGGCAGCGTCTTGTTCAATTCGCCCAAAGGCGGCGGCGGTGGCACGATTGAGACTGGTTCCGCGACCGCCACGGTGACGGGCACGACCATCATTGTTTCCGCCACGCCCGATGGCGGCTTCAAGCTGCTCGTTCTCGAAGGCACAGCCACGATGAAGCTCCCCAACGGCCAAATTGTGACGGTCGGTGCAGGCCAGATGACTTTCGTGCTCCCGGCTTCCAAAGGCGGCACCGCCGGCCCCACGGTTAATTTCGACCTGAAGAAAGAAGCGCAAAGCTCCGCCCTCGTCAACGGCTTCACCGTTGACCTGCCTTCGACGAATCTGATTGTGGATGCCACCAACCAGCAGCAGGTCAAAATTCAATCCGGCCAGTTGACCCAAACCGGTCAAGTCGTGGTCGGGGCCAACGACGCCAAAACCATCACCTTGGCGACCCTCACCACGGTGGACAGCCTGCCCGCCAACAACGCCGTCACCTACCCGGATCTGGTCATTGGCGCCCTCGGTAACACCACGACCACTTCCAGCATGGTGTCGGGTAACACGACGACGACGACGACGACTTTCGTTGATACCACCTCGGCCATCACCGGTGCTTCGAATCCGACGGGCGTCACTATGTCCGCCAGCTCCCTCAGTCTGCCCAGTGGTATTCTCCCCAATGATTCCATCCTGATTACCGGCATCTTCGGCAATAATATTCAGGCCAACGGCACGGTCAATCTGGACACGACCAACACCCGCACGACCACCCAGGTTGGTGGAAACGAACCCAACACCCAATTCACCACCGTGGCCAACAGCCTCGCGGGTGTCCAGAATCTCGATGTCTTCGCTCAGGGCAACTTGACCTTCACGGTCCCCATCAACAACGACAATATCAAGTCGCCCGGCCTGGCCTCGCCCGGGGACGGCCTTGGCTCGTCGCACGGGAGGAAGGTGCCCGACAATATCTCATCGAGAACGACTTTTGAGGTCTATTCTTCCACCCTCAATCTGAACCTGATTGCGGAAAAAGGTTTTGTGTTCGAAGGGGGCTCCTCGGAAGTTTCTGCGCGGTTGAATCCCATTAACTTTGGCACCCAGTTCTATTTTGACGACTTGGCCACGCCCAACCTCGCCACCCCTTCCATCAATAACCCGGCTCCTGCCTTCGGCACCCAATTTACCATGACCTCGGTGCTGGCGGATTTCGATACCACCAACCTTTACGCCAACAATTACTCCTATCCGGAAACCGGTTCCATTGTCATCCAAGCCGTGGTGGGCAATATCACCGGCGATGAGGCCGACATTGAATCGAGCCAGGACACCACTGTGCGCTCTATTTTGGGTGGCATTAACCTGACCAATGGTTTCATTTATTCTGGTGATAATGGCAATGGCGATAGCAAGCTCAATGTCTTGGCCGGTACCGGCGATATTCTTTTGGACGACACCGAATTGGAAACGTATTACACCAATCCCTACAACGGCACGGTCAATGTCATCAGCCCCGCCAATGTCACCATTCGGGACGACAGCGAGATTTTCAGTCAGAATAAGAACCTCATCGCCGGCGGCACGCTGACGATCACCAGCAGTGAAATTGATAATGATGCTTCGATGATCTCCGGCGGCAAGTATGTCCTGGGAGGTGATACGGTTAACTTGAGCGACGTAAATTTCGCTGGCTGCACGAACCTCACCATCTACACCCTCAACGGCGTGATTAATGGCAATTCCTCCATTACCGTGCCGGGCTCTTTGAATTTGGGCGAGAGTGTCACCTACAATGGCGATCCCCTCACCTCGGATAATTTCGGCTCCTCTAACATTCAAATCGGCCTGACCTCGGACAATTCCTCCGTGCAGAGCGCGCTGAGCACCCCGCTGGCCATTACCAGTTGCACGACCAGTTTCTCTTCCAACCTCACCTTCGCCAACGTCCTCTTCTCACCCGAGCAGTTGGGCGAACCCAAGACCGACGCCTTTTTTGCCCAGGTTCACGGCCTCATTGCCGGCGCGGTGACTATCAATGGTAACGGTTCGGTGGACTTCTCCAGCCTCGACAGCGTCAATGGCGAGGGCGATTTGGCGGGCAAGAGCATTGCGATTTCCGGCAACGTTGGCATTATCCCGCCCGACGGCGCCGATTCACTACTGGTGTTTTCCTTGGGTAACATCGGTTTTGCCAGTGACACCTCCGTTTTCGATGCCTCAAGTTCCGCCAACATGGTCTACGCTGCCGTTCATGGCATCTCCTTGGATAACGCTTCTTTGAGTAACAGCATGGGCAGCGAGCTCCTGTTGATTGCGGTGACTGACGGCATTTCGCTCAAAAACGGCGCCTCCATTATGTCCGGCTCCAGCGACGGCTCCAATGGCAACCTCACTCTCCAGACCTATGATGACACCGCGTCGATCTCTATCAGCAACAGCACCCTGACCACTTATCGCGGCCCGCTGACCATCAACTCGGCGAATATCTCCATCACCGACCTGAGTACCCTGACCGCCAACTGCAACACCCTCAGCTTGAACGGTGGCGCTACTGGCATCAGCATCAGCAACAGTACCCTCTCTGCCGGCAACATGACCGGCAGCTTGGTGAACTTGTATTCTAATAATAATATTTCCATCACCAATAATTCGACCATTGCGTCCTACACCGGCACGGACGTGTCCACGGCCCGTATCCTAATCACCGCCGCCCACAACGTAACGGTCACCAACAGCGTTCTGCAGTCCACCTTCACGGTCATTAACGCCCATGATTCGGTTAATGCGGACACCGTCAGCTTTGCCGGCACAGAGAATCAGCAAATCAATATCCAGGCCCGCACGGTTAACCTCAGCAACATCAACTTCCCCGCCGGATCGCAGGTCAATCTCACTTCGGAATTGGGTCTGCTCGCGCCCAACCCGAACACCGGCGCCCAGTCGGTGGTCGGCGACGTGAATTTTATCCGCAACGTCAACTACGGTGGCCAACCCGCGCAGAACTCGGTGTCCAACTCCGTGGGCGGCACGTTTAATTCCGATGGCCCTCCGATCAATATCCGCGCCAATTCCGCTCTGCATATTAACAGCAATCGTTAATCGACCTTTTGCCAAAGTCCTAACCTTCATTTCCCACTTATGCTGCCCACTAAGTCCTCTCTGCCTGCTGTCGTCCTGACAGCGGCTCTGTTCCTCGCTGCCGCGCTGCCCGCCGCCGCCCAACCCGCCGCGGTTGACACGGCCCAGTCGGCCACCACCACCCAGCAGTTGCAAAAACCGCTGGCCCCTGCTGGTACCGACGCCTCGCAGGCCCCGCTCTTCTACGAAGGTGAGATGGAAGACGTCGGCCCCCAATATGTCCTCCAGCCCCAGCCCAAGCCGAAGTACTTCTTCGCCTCCGCCGACTGGCAGCTTTATTTCACCAACAACGCCGCCCTTGCCCCTGGCAACAAAGTGGGCACCGACGTGAATGTCTTCAGTCTCTCGGCCGAAGTCCACACCCTGGAAACCGCCTGGTGGAACAAGAGCACCGCCCAGGCCCACGCTGGTATCCGCTATCAAACCTATTGGTACGGCGTGTTCTCCGACCGCAATGCCATCGCCTCCGGCGCTCCGGTCAAAAACAGCGACTTCGAGACCATCTCCCCCTATGTTGAAGCCACCTTCAAGCGCGATGATTGGTCCGGCGCCGTCGGTCTGCGTTATGCGGATTTTAGCAACAACAACGCCACCAGCAACGGCACCTTCTACCAGGAATGGGTGCCCTATTGGTCGATCGCCAAGCAATTCGTGCTCAACGCCAAGTCCATCCTCCAATTGCAATACGATGGCGACTACCGCGCGACGAACACGCCCTCTGGCGGCCTGCTGCCCACCGGCTGGAACAACCGCGCCGACAATAGCTTTACCGTCGTTTACAGTTACATCATTAACGACCACCTCGTCCTCCAGCCGTCCTACCGCTTCAGCGTAGCCAGCTATGATGCCACCGGCCGCCAGCGCCGCGACAACTACAATACCTTCTCCTTCGTCGCCGCTTATTACTTCAATGAATGGACCTCCGTCCGCGCCTACACCAGTTGGGAACAGCGCAACAGCACGGAAGTGGGCAACAATTACCAGAATTGGAACCTTGGCCTTGGCGCCACCTACCAGATGAAGTTCTAAAAGGAACGGCTGCTGGAAACAAAGGCGCAAGGGGCTGCTGCCCCTTGCGCCTTTTTGTTGGTCGGGCTTGCGGCCTGCCGCGCCCTTGCGCTAGACTGTCCACTCCATGAGCGTTCGCGCGTTTTTCGAGTTCTTGCGCCGCTGGCGGGTTTTGCTGCAGGTGCTTTTTTTGTGCGCGGTCGTCGGCGGGTATCATTACCTTACCCAGCAGAACAACGCCCCCATTGAAAATTTTGAAAACCGCGTGCTCGACTGGCGCTTCCTCGCCCGGCCCGCCCGCGAGCCTCCCGCCGACATTGTCGTCATCGGCATTGACGAAAGCTCCTTCGACACCTCCCGCTGGACCCCGGACGATTTGGTCAAATATCCCGACCTCGGCTTGTTGACGAAAAACTGGCCGTGGAGCCGCGTCTTGTGGGGTCGGCTGACGGACGAGCTCCTCACTGCCGGCGCCAAGCTGGTCGCCATTGACATCCTGTTCCGCGACTCGCTCCCGGGTGATGCGGAGTGCGGCGCGGTTTTTGAAAAACACGCCAGCAAAGTCGCCATCACTTCCATGCTGGAGCATTCCAACTCGGCCATGGGGGCGTCGTGGGCCATTGATGAGGCGAATGACGATTTGGTTCCTCTCACCGGGCCCGAGATTGTGGGCTTGGCCAATTTTGACCCCGACGACGACGGCATTGTGCGGCGCATCACTCACGGATTTACCCGGGATTTGCTCCTTAATCCTGATTTGGCCAAAAAGCCGGACCTCGTGGCCAAACTCAAACCCGATGTGTTCTCGTTTAGCTGGCTGGCCGCCGAGAAAACCCTGGGTCGGCCGCCCCAGCGGAACCCCGTAAATCCCATGCTCCTCAACTTTTTCGACCGGGAAAATGGCATTCGGGTCATCCCGGTCGAGGATGTGATTTTGAACTGGACGACGGCGTATAAAAACGGCGCGGCCTTCGCGGGCAAAACCGTCTTCATCGGCGCCATTTCGGAAGTCCGGTTTAAGGACAACAAAATCACTTCGGTCGGAAGCATTCCGGGCGTGGTTTGCCAGGCCACCGCTTATTCCAATCTGATTCATGGCGACTGGTTGCGCCCGGCCCAGGCGTGGGTGGCGCCCGCCCTCGTCGTGGTGTTTGGGTTGTTGAGTTTGTTGATTTGCCTCTGGCTGGAATCTGTCCTGATCCGAGTGCTGCTGCTGACGGGGCTGGCGCTCGGCTTTGTCATCGTTACCCAATGGCTGTTTAATACCCAATTGCTGGTGGTCCCCGTCACTGGCGCTTTCCTCGGGCTGGTCGGTTGCGGCGGCTTCGGTACCCTGTACGACTTCGTGCTCGAACGCTACGAACGCCGCCGCGTCCTGGGCGTGTTTGAAACGATGGTCTCGCCCGGCGTCGCCAACCTCGTCCTCAGCAACCGCGGCGACTTCGAGCAGCGCCTCGGCGGCCAGCGCAAGGACGTCATCATTCTCTTCAGTGACATTCGCGGCTTCACCACCTGGAGCGAGAAAGCCGGACCGGAAGCCCTCGTCGCCCAGCTCAACGAATATTTCTACGGCATGGTCGAGGTCATTCAGCAGGAGGGCGGCACCGTGCAGAAATACATTGGCGACGCCATTATGGCCGCGTGGGGCGACGTGTATGACCGCCCGCTCAAGGAGTGCGCTGCCGAGGCCGTGCGCGCGGCGTTGCGCATGAGTGAATCGCTGGAAATACTGAACACGAATTGGGTGGGTAAGGACAAGCGCGAGCAACTGTCCATCGGGATTGGCATTAACCTCGGCATGGCCGTTGTGGGACAAGTCGGTCATCCGCGCCGCCAGGAATTCACCGTCTTGGGTGATGCGGTTAACCTGGCGGCCCGCTTTGAAAGCGCCACGAAACAATACCAACAAACTGTTCTTGTCGGGCAGCAGATTTACGAACTCACGCGCGAGGTTTTTGATTTCCGCCTCGCCGACAAAATGCAGGTCAAGGGCAAGACCTTCGCCGTGCCGGTTTACACGCCGATTGGCTACAAAGCCGCCACGCCACCCGCGGGTCTCGCCGAATACAATCAAGCGATTGAAAAATACTACGCGCGGGATTTTGAGCACGCGGTGGAGCTGTTCCACGCGGCCAATGAAAAAATGGGCGGTGCGGATTTCCTCTGCCAAAACTTCAAGGAACGCTGCGGACATTTCATCGCCACGCCTCCGCCCCCGGATTGGGACGGCGGCTGGGCGTTAAAAGAAAAATAGGCCTGAGCCTAAAACAAATCCGCGTCGGTCACGGCGCCGCGGGAGGCGCTGGTCACGAGCTTCGCGTATTTGGCCAGCACGCCGCGCGTGGCGCGGGGCTTGGGCTTCTTCCACGCGCGCAGGCGGGCCTTCAATTCCTTTGGCGAACTCTCCAAATTGATTTCGTTCTTTTCCGCGTCGAAGGAAATGGTGTCGCCTTTTTTCACCACGGCCAGCGGGCCGCCGACCGCCGCCTCTGGCGTGATGTGGCCGACCACAAAGCCGTGGCTGCCGCCGGAAAAACGTCCGTCGGTGATGAGCGCCACCGTCTTGCCCAGGCCCTTGCCCATGACCGCGGAAGTCGGCGCCAGCATCTCGCGCATGCCCGGCCCGCCTACGGGGCCTTCGTTGCGGATGACAATCACGTGCCCGGCCTTGACGTGCCCGTCAAGGATGCCCGCGAGCGCCTTTTCCTCGGATTCATAAACAATCGCCTTGCCGGAAAAACGCTGGCCTTCCTTGCCGGAAATTTTCGCCACTGCGCCGGTGGGCGCGAGGTTGCCGTACAAAATGCGCAGATGGCTGTCCTTCTTCAATGGCCGGTCGAGCGGGTACACCACGTCTTGATTCGCGTGGTAGGGCTGCACGTCGGCCAGATTTTCCTTCATCGTTTTCCCGGTGACGGTCATCACGTCGCCGTGGAGCAACTTGGCGTCGAGCAGCATCTTCAGCAGCGGCGTCAGCCCGCCGATGCGGCAAAAGTGCGCCATGTTGTATTTGCCGCTGGGCTTGAGGTCCGCCAGCACGGGCACCTTTTTGCCGATGCGGGTAAAGTCGTCGAGCGACAGCTTCACCTCCGCCGCGCTGGCCATGGCCAGCAGGTGCAGGACGGCGTTGGTTGAGCCGCCGAGCGCAATCACCACCGTGATGGCGTTTTCAAACGCTTTTTTGGTCATGATGTCGCGCGGGCGCAGGCCCAGCTTGAGCAAATTCATCACCGCGGCGCCGGCGCGCTGGCAGTCGGAAATTTTGTCCTTCGACACCGCGAGCTGCGCGGAGCTGTTCGGCAGGCTCATGCCCAGGGCCTCAATGGCGCAGGCCATGGTGTTCGCCGTGTACATGCCGCCGCACGAGCCCGGCCCGGGAATCGCGCAGACTTCGATGTCCTTCAATTCGCCCGCGGTGATTTTCCCGGCGGCGTGCTGGCCCACGGCTTCAAACATGCTGACGATGTCCACCGGCTTTTCGCGGTAAATGCCCGGCAAAATGGTGCCGCCATAGACGAACACGGACGGGCGGTTGAGCCGCGCCATGGCCATCACGCAGCCCGGCATGTTCTTGTCGCAGCCGCCGATGGCGATGACGCCGTCAAAACCCTCCGCGCCCGCCACGGTCTCGATGGAGTCGGCGATGACCTCGCGCGACACGAGCGAATAGCGCATGCCCAGGGTGCCCATGGAAATGCCGTCGGACACGGTGATGGTGCCGAAGATGATGGACTTGGCCCCGGCGGCGTCGGCCCCGGCGGCGGCCTCGCGCGCCAGGCCGTCAATGTGCATGTTGCACGGGGTGACCATCGCCCACGTCGAGGCGACGCCCACGATGGGTTTCTTGAAATCGGCGTCGGTAAAGCCGACGGTGCGCAGCATGGAGCGGTTCGGCGCGCGGTCGGTGCCGTCCACGACGAGAGAGGAATGTTGGCGCAGGCAATTGGGCGAGGAGGACATGGAAAGGGAATTATGAAGGAGGAAGGTCGAAGGTCGAAAGAAAAAAGTGGGAATTGGACATAATTGAATTTAAGGAATTTTTTGCCTAAAATTACCTAAAATTACCTTTAATTTGGAAGGCGCGCCACGGAGACGGGCGATTTGGCCGGTGGAGGAGTGCATCCCGGCATTTTAGAGGGAAGCGCGGGATTGGGTAGCGATAGGTTGGTTGCGTTGGATAGGTTGGGATAAAGAGGGGCAAAGGGACTGAGAAACAAAGGGACTGAGGCGAAGAGCAAAGAATTACGGGTGGATATATGCATGCGAGGTGATGTTATAATGCGATGACCGATGTTCCCCAAGTCATGCCCAAATCGCACCGGCAGGGATTTCTTCAAGGAATTGCGATTTTTTTTGTTGGAATTGTTTTGCTGGCTTATGTGCAACATGATCCCATCCATTCGACTTTAACGAATGTCTTAACGCTTACTGGTAGTGCGATGATATTAATGGGGGTGTTTTTGGTGGTATGGCGTATTCGAATCATTCGTTGTATGTTGATTGCTTTCATAGTGGGCGTGGCTGGGCTTTTACTTTTACCAAGCCGAAAAATTGATGTTTCAGGATTGCGGGCACGATACCTCGAAAATCTGAAGTCATTTGAAGGCACTTCTTATGTTTGGGGTGGAGAGGCGCGCAATGGGGTGGATTGTTCCGGTCTCCCACGCCGGGCTTGGCGCGAAGCGTTGTTTAGTGAAGGGCTGGCGACAATGAACGGCCATTTATTGCGGGCATTTCTGGATTCGTGGTGGAACGACGCCAGCGCACGGGAGTTGGCTCAGGGTGATGGAGGTCGCACCGTTTCAGTGAGCGGAGAAAGTACTTTGATGAAAATGTCGGTGGACAAATTACTGCCCGGCGATTTGACCATCACCACCTCAGGGGTTCATATGCTGGTTTATTTTGGCGATGGAAAATGGATTGAGGCTGATCCAGTCATTCATCGCGTCATTATTTTCGATCCGAAAACGGATAAAAACGATTGGTCGTATACGCCGGTGGTTTTCTATCGGTGGGCGGAATTGAATTAGTTTCAGGCTAGGCTGGTCAGGGATGCCCAGCCCTACCTCCAAGGCATGGAAAATACGCGCCAACGGGTAGGGTCGGGCATCCCTGACCGACCTAGCGATTGCGATTTTAGCCGTGGACTTCAGTCCACGGAATCCGAATTCCCCTCCGCCCTGCGTCGCGACGCTTGAACCTACTTCGTTCCGGTGGGCTTTGTATTCGTCGGGCTCGGCCCTGGATTCTTCATGCCTTCTTCGATGAGCGCCATTTGCGCCGGGGTGAAGTTGACTTTGATTTTTTGGAGCGACGCCAGATGCACTGCCAAAGATTGTTCGCGCTTCTGCTGCGCGGTGAGGCTCTTACTGTCTTCGATGGCTTTGCGCTGGTTGAATTCTTCGACCAGAATCGGCTTGATGGCGGCCTGCTGGCTCGCACTGAGCTGGAGCCGCTCCGTCATCACCTTCAACTCCTCAGTGGGGTCGGGGATATTAGCTGTAGTGGTGGGGCTTGTCGTGGCTGGGCTGGTCGCCGTTGTGCTGGGCTTGGCGGGGGTTGTCGTGGCCGGATGAGTGGTGCTTGGGCTGGTCGTCGCCGGCTTGGTCGAAGTTGGCGTGGTATCGGCCAGGGCGAGAACCGGAAGAAAAATCAGGGCAGCGAGTAGGGTAGTTTTCATAAGTGGGGGATTATCCATGAATATCAAAAAACGGCCCCGGCGGCAAGGTGGATTGGGCATCCTTGACCGACCTGGCGATTGGTAAGACGGACGACACGGAGGTCGTCCCTCCAGGAGACTTTTGTGAGTAACATTAAAATTTGAGTATTGCGCCTCTTGCTCGGTTTGGGACACGATTTTGGCTTACCAACCGTTTTTCGCTCCCGTCCCCAGCCATGGAATTCAATCTCAAGAAAATTCTCCGCGCGATGCTGATGTCCACGTCGGAACCCTTGTCCATCAAGGACATCCAGACGGTCATCACCCGCTACCACGAGGAGATCGAGAAGGCCCCCGCTGCCGAGGCCGAGGCGGGCGAAGCCGCGCCGGAGACCATAGTCGTCCCCGCCGCGGCCGTGCCGAGCTGGCCGGTGGCCACGGGCGTGGCCGAAGCGCCCGCGCCGACGGGCCAGGAGGTCATGCAGGATTTGATGGCGCAGGTGCCGACGTTGCTGACTGCGACGCAAATCCGCGAGGCGATGGACGCCATCGCGATGGAGATGGAAGCCAACAACGAGGCGTGCCGGTTGTTGCAGGGGCCGACGGGTTTTCGCCTGACCGTCGCGCCGGATTATGCGGACTGGGTGCGGTTGCTGCGCGACGCGCCGAAGCCGCTCAAACTTTCGCAAGCCGCGCTGGAGACGCTGGCGCTCATCGCCTACCGCCAGCCCATCACGCGTGCAGAGATGGAAGCCGTGCGCGGCGTGGCCATCGACAGCGCGTTGACGCGCCTGCTGGAACTGGAACTCGTGTATGTGTCCGGGCGCGCGGAGCTGCCGGGCCGGCCGATTCAATACGCCTCGACGGTGAAATTTTTGGAATTCTGCGGCATCAAGTCGCTCGAGGAATTGCCGGCGACGGACGTGGTGTCGCCCGCGCAACTCAACGAGTGGATTCGTCGCGCCATCGAGCCGGAGTCGCAGCAGGAACTGATCTCCGACGGCGACATGGGCCTGCCGACGGATAATTTGGAACCGACGCACTCGGAAGTGGTCGCAACGGAAAACGCGGCATCGTCGGTGCTGCCGGACTAAATTTTTAAATCAGATTTTTCTCTTCCATGGATTTAGAAAACTTGCGCAAACAGATTGACGCGGTGGACCTCGAGATCATCGAGCGTCTGAACGCGCGCGTGCGCCTGGCCACGGAAGTGCGGAAGGCGAAGCAGAAGGAGGGCGGCCATGTTTATGTGCCGAGTCGCGAGGAGGCCATTTTCGACCGCCTGCTCGCCGCGAACCCGGGGCCGTTGACGCCCACGGCGCTGAAAGCGATTTACCGTGAAATCATTTCCGCGTCCGTCGCGCTGCAAAAGGAACTTTCGATTGCCTACCTCGGGCCGGAGGGGACGTTTACGCACCAGGCGGCGTTGAAGAATTTCGGTTCGAGCCTGCGCTTTCAGCCCACGGCGACGATTCCGGATGTCTTCACGGCGGTGGAACGCGGCGAGGCCGACCATGGCGTGGTGCCGATTGAAAATTCCACGGAAGGCGCGGTGTTTCATTCGCTGGATATGCTCGTCGAGACGGAATTGAAAGTCGTCGCGCAGGTTTTTCTGCCGATTGAGCATTGCCTGATTTCCAAGGAGCCGCTGGAAAAAATCAAAATCATTTACTCGCGCGACCAGGCGCTGGGTCAGTGCCGCGACTGGTTGCGGCGAACGCTGCCCGCCGCGCAAACGGAGCCGATGGACAGCACGTCGGCGGCGGTCTTGCGCGCGAAGGAAACGCCCGGCGCGGCGGCGATTGCGAGCCGGCTGGCCGCGGACATGCACGGCGTGCCG
>Ga0206925_1006_pt1 | contig 52543 bp, 45 predicted proteins | sample Alteio_BWOrgHeat_62_FD_152944 | JGI IMG/M metagenome (GOLD analysis project Ga0206925, IMG submission 152944) | Enriched cells from forest soil in Barre Woods Harvard Forest LTER site, Petersham, Massachusetts, United States -... | ecosystem: Environmental > Terrestrial > Soil > Temperate forest >...
GCAGGTGACGGATTCGCCCTATGTGGTGGTGAATATGCGCATCATGGCGCGCATCGGGCAGCCGGTGCTCGATGTGCTGGGCGAGGACGGGTTTTTTGTGCCGTGCATCCATTCGGTGGGCTGCCCGCTGGCGCCAGGGCAAAAGGACGTGGCCTGGCCGTGTAATCCGGATAACACCTACATCGTACATTTTCCCGAGGAGCGCAGCATTGTCTCCTACGGTTCGGGTTATGGCGGCAACGCTTTGTTGGGGAAAAAGTGCCTCGCGCTGCGGATAGCCTCGTGCATGGCCCGTGACCAGGGCTGGCTGGCGGAGCATATGTTGATTTTGGGAGTCGAAAGCCCGGAAGGCGAAAAGACCTACGTGTCGGCGGCGTTTCCAAGTGCATGCGGCAAAACGAATTTTGCGATGATTATTCCGCCCAAGGAAATGACGGGCTGGAAAGTCACTACGGTGGGCGACGACATTGCCTGGATCAAGCCCAGCCAGGAAGGCCGGTTGTATGGCATCAATCCCGAAAACGGATTTTTCGGCGTCGCCCCGGGGACTTCAACTGAAACGAATCCGAACGCGATTGCGTCCTGCGCAAAGGATACGATTTTCACCAATGTCGCACTCACGGATGACGGCGATGTGTGGTGGGAGGGGCTGACTAAAACACCACCGGCGCATTTGATTGACTGGACAGGCCAGGACTGGACGCCGGACTGCGGGCGGGTGTCTTCGCATCCGAACTCGCGCTTCACCGCGCCGCTGGCGAATTGCCCGTGTTTGGATCCGGCGTATAATGATTTGCAAGGCGTGCCGATCAAGGCGTTTGTCTTTGGCGGCCGACGCATGAGCGACGTGCCGCTGGTTTACCAGGCGTTCACCTGGAGCCACGGCGTTTACCTCGGCGCAACCATGGGTTCCGAGCAGACGGCGGCGGCGGAGGGAAAAATTGGCACGTTGCGCCGCGACCCGATGGCAATGCTGCCGTTTTGCGGCTACCACATGGCGGATTATTTTCGGCACTGGCTCAAGGTGGGCAAGCATTTGGAAGAAACGCCACGCATTTTCCATGTCAACTGGTTCCGCAAGGGAACGGACGGCAAGTATCTGTGGCCGGGTTTTGGAGAAAACATGCGCGTGCTGCGCTGGATCGTGGAGCGCGCCAATGGCCGGGCGTTTTCCCGCGAAAGTCCGCTCGGTTGGCTGCCGCGGCATCAGGACATTGACTGGCGCGGACTGGACTATTCCAAGGAGAAGTGGGACGAGTTGATGGGCTTCGACCGCCCGCGCACGGCGTTGCAAACGCTGGCGCACGAGGAGTTGTTTATTTCGCTCTTTGACCACCTGCCCAAGGAAATGATTTTCGAGCGTGAATTGTTGTTGTCGCGATTGTAAGTGCCTGCAGCGCGGTAAATTTAAGAATCCTTCCTGTCTGTCCGAGTTGAATGAAAAATAAACCCGAGTTGGATGGGGTGCGGGGGTTCGCGGTGTTGATGGTGGTGTTTTGGCACTATGTCTGGAGCGATCTCAGCCGGAGTGCGGCAGTGGCGGGTGCCTGGTGGGCGCCCTTCAAGTTATCCTGGAGCGGGGTGGATCTTTTTTTCGTGCTATCCGGTTATTTAATCTCCTGCCAGCTCTGGGGGGACGGGGTGCCGACCGGTCAATTTTATCTCAAGCGAATCAAGCGAATATTTCCGCTCTATTTTACGGTTGTCCTCGTTTATTTTATTCTTTTGCAAACGCGTTTTGGGCAGGTGGGTGAATTGGCCGAGCTGTTTCAGCGGCCGTTTCCGGTGGGCGATTATCTCCTTTTTATCCAAAACTACGCCATGGCGGCGGCGAATGACTGGGGTGCGGGGTTTCTGGCGGTAAGCTGGTCGGTGGCGCTGGAAATGCAGTACTACTTGGTGGCGCCCTGGATTGCCCGGATCGTTCCGGTGGCGAAAATCCCTTTCTTGTGCAGTTTGGGGATTCTACTGTCCATCGCCTGCACGGAATTTAACCCGGAGATTCAGGGCTGGTTCAAGCACTGGGAGCATCCGGGGCTGCAGTTTTATGTGCTGTTTCCCTGGCGGAGTCAGGCGATCCTGGCCGGAATGTTGGTGGCCTGGCTGGATTTGAGCGGAAACTTTTCCAAAATCCCGGCCTGGGGCTGGCGGATGCTTTTTCTCGTTTCCGCCCTGTTGTTGCTTTATCAAGCCCGCCACCTGAATTCGTTTTCCCTCAATTTTATTTACACCGCATTTTGTTTTGGCTCGCTGGTGGCATGGCTGCTGGCGGATGCCTCCACCGGGACGGCCGCCTTCTTCCGTCTGCGCGGTTTGCGGTATCTGGGTAAAATCTCGTATGGAATTTATCTGTTTCATTTGCCGGTCAAATATTTGGTGGCCTACGCGACTGGGTGGCAGAACAAGCCAGGGCTGGCGATCATTTCAAGCTTGGTTGTCCTGCTCATTTCTCATATCTCCTACCAATATTTTGAAAAACGGTTTTTGGCGCAAAAAACCGGTTTCAATTTGAAAACAAAAAATTTATGAAATACCGCGAATTGGGCCGCACAGGCTGGAAAATATCCACCGTCAGTTTTGGCGCGTGGGCCATCGGCGGCTCGTGGGGCGGAGTGCAGGATGCGGACTCGCTGGCCGCGTTGCATAAGGCGCTGGACCTGGGCGTCAATTTTTTTGACACGGCGGATGTGTATGGCGACGGACATAGCGAGCGGCTGATTGCCCGGTTGCGCAAAGAGCGCACGGAACCGTTCTATGTCGCCACCAAAGCGGGCCGGCGGCTCAACCCGCATGTGGCGGACGGCTATAATCGCGCAAACCTGACCGCTTTCGTCGAGCGCAGCCTGAAGAATCTCAACGTGGAGACGATAGATTTGCTCCAACTCCATTGCCCGCCCACGGATGTTTACTATCGTCCGGAAGCTTTTGCGGCGTTGGATGGGCTGGTGAAGGCCGGCAAGCTGCGGCATTACGGGGTGAGCGTGGAGCGGGTGGAGGAGGCGCTGAAGGCCATTGAGTATCCCGGCGTGCAGTCGGTGCAGATTATTTACAACATTTTCCGCCAGCGGCCCGCCGAACTGTTTTTCCAGGAAGCGAAGAAACGCAGGGTGGGGATTCTGGCGCGGCTGCCGCTTTCGTCGGGGATGCTCTCGGGCAAAATGAAAAAGGGCAGCGAGTTTTCCAAAGACGACCACCGGAATTTCAACCGCCATGGGGAGCAGTTTGACCGTGGGGAAACGTTTTCGGGTGTGGATTATGATTTGGGTCTGTCCGTCGTGGAGCAATTGCGTCCACTGGTGCCGAAGGGCATGAGCCTGGCGCAGTTTGCACTGCGGTGGATTCAAATGAACTCAGCAGTGACGTGTTCCATTCCTGGAGCAAAGCGACCCGACCAAGTGGAGCAGAACGCACTCGCCGCGGATTTTCCGGCGATTGCCAAAGCGAAGATGGCCGCCGTGCAAAAAATTTACGCAGCGCGGGTGCGGCCCGTGGTGCAGCCGTATTGGTAGGATTATTTACCAGCCGGACAGCACCAGTGTGTTCATGGACTGGGCGGGGAGGGTTACGTTGGAACTGGAATTGCCCGACTGCAATGTGACGGGCAGCGGGTCATTACCGGGGTTGCGCAGGATGACTACCAATTCACCGGAGGGATTGCGGAAGGCGATGAGGTTGCTGGTGGTGAACGGATTGGCGGTGCCGGTCAAATCGCTCTGGCCGGTTGCGCTGATGCGAGTCGCGCCAGGGTGCACGAAGTGGCTGAAGTGCTTGAGGGAGTAGAACTCGGGCTCATAGGTGATTTTTTTATTCTGAGTATCTATTTGCACCAGACTGTTTTGTTTCCAGCCCCAACTGCTGGTGGATTTTTCGCTGAGGATCATGTTCCAAAACGTGTAGCCGTTGGCAAAATTGTTCAGGTCGTTGATCATCTTGCTGAAGGTTGTTTGGGCCTGCGTCCAGGAATTTTCGCCTTTATAACATTCGGTTTCGGTTTGGAGCATTTTCAGGCCGGGATATTTTTGATGGGTGGCGAGAAACGCGGGCTGGCCGCCATATTGATAGCCGATGCCGGAGATTTGTGGGCCGGTGACCGCATCACCCAGCACGGGATCAACGTATTCCGGGAGTTTGCCAGAGACGATGGTGCCAAGCCAGACTTGCACATTCACCCGGTCCTTTTTGAGCTGAGGCAGGAGATAATCGCGCAGGAAGGTGTTGAGTTCAGCGCCGGTCCAATGACATTGCGGGTAGTTGCCATTATTGTAAGTGGGTTCGTTTTGCGGGTGGATGGCGTAGAGATTGACGCCGGCCTCACGGTAGGCCTGGACGTATTTGGAAAAATAAAGCGCGTAGGCGGCGAGAGTCGGGGCATCCTGCTTCATCGCGCCGCCTTGGTATTGGTTGTTCGTCTTCATCCATGACGGCGGGCTCCAGGGCACGCCCCAGACCGCCAGCTTGGGTTGATACTGCATGGCGGCTTTAATGTAGGGGATGAGAATTTTCCGGTCGCGCTCGATGCTGAAATTGGTCATCGCGAAATCGCCGGGGGTCTCGTCGAGCGAATACCATTCGAGAGCGAAGTCGTTCGCGCCGATGCCGACGCGGCAGAGATTAAAGTTGCAGCCGCTCTCGGCAAAGAGAGATTTGAGTACCTCGGCTTGGAGTGGGGCGTCGAGTGACTGCACGGCCGACCAGGCCAGTTCGTTGAAGCAACCGCCAAAACCGTCAATGGGTTGGTAGGTGGTCTGAGGGTCGAGTTTCACCACATTGGCGCCAGTGGGCGGCGTTGCGGTGAGTGCCGTGGCAGGCAGGCTTTGCCATTGGGCAGAGGGCGTGCTGGAAACCCAGGCGATGGAAGGTGCAGTCGGTGCGAGTGAACAAGCGCTTTGGGTCAGGCAACCCAAGACGGCGCCAGCGATGAACGCGATTTGGGCGAGCGGTTTTTGGTGAAGGGAAACTTTCAATGGGGTGGGGAGGGTAGTGAGCATTGTTGGTTTACCCTAAAATTTGTGCCGCGAAAAGCGAGCAGGAATCGCCCATCGTGATTCTTCACCTCGAGGCAAAAATATCAGACGTAATTAAAAAACGTTTCCGATATTTCCGATATTTTAGCAAATTCTATATGAAGTATTTACCCCGGATGAAGATGCTTCCCTCGGGTTCTCCAAAAGAGGTAGAAAAGAGGTAATTGTGTTACCCCCTTGGTCGGTATGGCGTCCCGCTCGCTCAAGCGGTGGCGTGATCCGGCAGGCAATCGCGTTGTTTGTCGGCGTATTCCTTTTTACCCAGCTTCAGGCCGAGGCGGGGCGCTATTTTATTGACGCATGGTCGACGGAAAAGGGGTTGCCGGATAATTTTGTCACTTCCCTCGCGCAAACTCCGGAGGGGTATCTGTGGGTGGGGACCTACAACGGGCTGGCGCGGTTTGATGGCGTGCGGTTTGTCACCTTCAATCCCGCCAACACGCCGCAGTTGGAGCATACGCGCATCGTCAAATTGTTTTTGGATGCACAGGGTGAGCTCTGGATTAATACCTACGATGGCTCGCTCACGTCATGGCGCAACGGGGTTTTCACCACGGAGTGGAGTGGGAAGGGCCGGGAGAATTCCGAGGCGTGGCTGGTGTCCAGTAATGCCAGCCGGATTGTCTTTGCATTTCGTTCGGGGTTGTTAATTAGCCGGTCGGTGGCGGCTGGTTCGGACCATGCCTGGCATGTGCTGGCGCCACCGGGTGATCCGCCGGGGGTTTTCTATTGCGAAGACCAAGCCGGCGTCCTCTGGTGTTCCACCCTGGATAACAAACTGTGGCGCATCCACAATGATCAGTATGAATTGATGGGGCCGGGCAGCGGATTGTGTGGCAAAGAGGCGCACTGGCTCGCGACGGATGCAGCGAAGCAGCTTTGGGTGGGGACGGAGAAGGGAATTGCCCGGTGGGATGGCCAGCGTTTTAAAAACATGACCCCGGAGGGTGAACCCAAGCCCAATGTCTCGGCCATGTTTTTCACGCAGGATGGCGGGGCCTTGATTACGGACAACGGTAAATTGCGCAAGTACCTGAATCGGCAGTGGGCCGCCGAAACTCCGGCCGGGCTTGATTTACAACAAGAGCAGCAATTGTGGCCGGTGTTGTATCAGGATCGCGCGGGCGGTTTTTGGCAGACTTCCCGGGGCAAGGGGCTGATTCACACCTTGCCCGATGGCAGTTCCCAGGATTTTACCATCGCCGATGGTTTGCCGAGCGACCACGTGACGTGCTGGCTGCAAGACCGGGAGGGTAACGTTTGGGTTGGACTGGGCCGGGGAGGCTTGGCGCGATTGCGCGAAAGGCATTTTGCTGTCCTGGGTATGCCCAACGGTCTGCCGATTCGCCCGGCAGTGTCGGTGAGCGAAGACGGGACCGGAGCGCTCTGGATGGGCACCTATGGCGGCGGCTTGAATTGCTGGCGCAACGGGGTTTTGACGAATTATCCGCTGCCCCGGCAATCCTCCGGCGGTTTTGTTTTTTCAACTTTTCCTGATTCGCAGGGCCGGCTCTGGATTAGCGCCGGCCTGGAGGATTTGTATGTCATCAAAGGCGGGCAACTATTGCCCGCGCCCGTGGCCGTGCATGGAATCAAAAGCATTCTGGTGGATCATCAGGATCGCGTCTGGTTGGGCACCAAAGACGGACTGGCTTGTTGGGCGGATGGCAAACTTCGCAAGTTCAACAAAAGGGACTCCCACTGCGAATCCATTGCCAATCCGGTGCGGGCCCTGGCGGAAGACCAACAGGGGCGCATCTGGATCGGTGCCGATGATGGAAACATCTATCGCTTCGACGAGGGTAATTTGCGGGCGTTTCCCCTGCCGCAATTTTCCGCCCACCAACAGGCGGTCTGGTCCTTGCAAGCCGATACGGATGGCTCCCTCTGGGTGGGCACTTCGGATGCCGGCCTGCTTCATTTTGCCAATGACCGATTTACCCGTTTCACTGCCAGTGATGGATTGCCCGATGATATCATCTGCCAAATCCTCGACGACCAACACGGAAACTTGTGGATAGGTTCCCATCAAGGCATCTTCCGGGTTGGCAAGACCGCGCTGAACGCTTTTGCGACTCATGCCGCCTCTGGCATTTCTTGTTCGGTGTATGATCTCTCCGACGGATTGCCGAGCCTGCAATGCTCCGAGATGTATCAGCCCTCGGCGTGGCGGGGGCAGGATGGCAAACTTTGGTTTGCCACCGCCAAAGGCGTGGTGGCGGTCCAGCCCGGCGAAGTCCCGGTCAATCTCCGGCCCCCGCCCGTGGCGATAGAGGAATTTTTAGCAGACGGGAATAGCCAGGCCCTGGCGGCCGGGCATAATCCCGCAAACGGGACGGCGGTGTTGGAAGTGCCGCCGGGAAAACAAAACTTCGAGTTTCACTATACCGCGCTGTTGCTGACGGACGCGGAAAAAATCCGTTTTCGTTATAAACTGGAGGGATTTGACGCGGGCTGGGTCAATGCGGGAGCCGCGCGCGCGGCACATTACAACTACCTGAAACCAGGTTCTTATTTATTCCATGTGATTGCGGCCAACAATGACGGGGTGTGGAATGAAGTTGGCGCCTCAGTGGTGCTGAAGGTGCTGCCGTATTTTTGGGAAACTTGGTGGTTCCTGGCGTTGTTGGGGCTGGCCTTGCTGATTGTGGTGGCCGGGGTGGCCCGCCATCTCAGCCAGCGGGAATTGCGCCGGGAACTGGAGCAACTCGAACGCCAGCGCGACCTGGAACAAGACCGCTCGCGGATTGCCCGGGATATTCACGACCACATTGGCAGCGGTCTGACGCGCATTAATTTGCTCAACGAGTTGCTTTTGGGCGACCCCGCCGGACTCCAGGCGGTGCGGGTCGGGCAGATTACGAGCGTCACCTGCGAACTGATGCGGGCCATGGATGAAATTGTGTGGGCCGTGGATCCCCACCACGACACTTTGGACAGCCTGATGAGCTACCTTTGTGATTTCGCTGAGGAATATCTGCGTCCGACGGGAATGCGCCTGCGCATCAATCTGCCCACGCCGCTCCCACCCTGGCCTTTGACCTCGGAAGCGCGGCACAATCTATATCTGGCCATTCAGGAAGTCTTGAACAACATCGTCAAACACTCCCAGGCCACGGAAGTTTATTTCGGCCTCGAATTGGCTGCGGAAGCTGCAATTCTTGAAATCCGGGATAATGGCCGGGGATTTTTGCAGAAGCTAGACCATTCAGCGGAAGCGCGCCCGACAAATGGCAATGGTTTAAAAAATCTCCAGCAGCGGGCCGTGGCGATTGGCGGACGTTGTTTCATCAATAGCGGGCCCGGCCAGGGCACGCGGATTGAACTGGTCGTCCCGCGACCAAAATAAAGCACTATCATTTTTAACCCCCCAATCAATATGCCCATCACCGTATCCATCGTCGAAGACAACGGCCCCACGCGCGAGGGTTTGTCGCAGTTGCTCAATCGCGCGGCGGACTTTACCTGCGTCAGCCAACATGCCTCGGGCGAGGACGCCGTGGAAAAAGTGCCCGGTCTTCAGCCCCAGGTGGTGCTGATGGACATCAATCTGCCAGGCATGAATGGGGTGGAGGCGGTGCGGAAACTCAAGGCTTTGCTGCCGCAAACCCAATTTATCATCTCCACGGTTTACAAGGACAGCGACGCCATTTTCAGCGCCTTGCTGGCTGGCGCCAATGGTTATTTGTTAAAACAAACTGCACCCAAGGATTTGCTGGCCGCGTTGCGGGAAGCCTGCGCGGGTGGTTCGCCCATGACCAGCCAGATTGCGCGAAAAATTGTTGAAGCTTTCCGCCAAACGCGTCCGCCGGCCAATGAAACCGAGGGGTTGACTCCGCGGGAGCAGGAAGTGTTGGAATTGCTGGCGCAAGGCTATCTCTACAAAGAAATCGCCGATAAACTGCAAATCAGCTACCGCACCGTCTCGACGCATATTGAGCACATCTATGGGAAGCTGCATGTTCGCTCACGCACGCAGGCGGTCGCCATCCATTTGCGCCAGGTGGAAGCGGCCCGCAGTTGAGCGAACCGCCCTGGTTTTGGCGGTGGGGTTTCAACCACTTTCCCGACGTGGAACAGTGATTTTAGAAAGTGACTGGCATCGGTAAAACTCCCGATAGACCGTGGGCAAAGGTTGTTGCGCAAAAGTGGTCTTTTTTACGCAACAAGGCTCTTGTGCGCAAAACGCGACAGAGCTATAGTCGTCATGTTTTCCCCTGATACCGCCGGTCTTTTACTCCTTCCGTACAAACGGCAGGCGAGCTGGCCGGTGGTGATGGGCGGATCCTCTGCTCGAGGAACCGCATGAATTCTTCATGGGAGAACATTCCCAACCCACTAAAATAGAAAATAAAAACATGAACATCACAAAGAAAAGCACCCTCTGGGGTGGACTGGCGGTCTTGGCGCTATGCTGCGGCACAACCAACGTTCAAGCGGGCAGCGCGGTGCTGACCTGCCTCGATTCCGGAACCTGGAATGCGAAAGGCGTGCACAACTCCACCTCGAACTACCAAATCGGTTTTTCCACGGAATTGCCGAGCGAGCAGGCATCCTACTTCGTGTTCGACCTGACACCGGTCAAGGGCAAGACAATCACCGCCTGCAACCTGCTCATCATCGGCAGCAATGACTACAACATCACCACGATGTGGCCGGGGCATGGCACTGGACCGAACTTCAAAGTAGGCGTGGCCCCGCAGGGCAGCGACACCCTCAGCCAGGTCCTGACGGGAAATAACAGCACGACGATCTATCTCGACGGCGCCGATGCCAACCGCAACCAGGATCTGGGCTATAATTGGGTGCCGAATGGTCTCCACACGGGCACAACCTTCGATGCCTTCCATTATAACAACTCCCGGCTCCAGACGGAAGTCAACGCTGGCGGCCAATGGGTGTTTTGGTCTTGCGACCGGTTTGACACCGGCGCGGGCAGCGAAAACTACATCTGGGGCAGCACCGCCTTCACCACCGCGATCAAGTGCAATATCACCTACCAGTAAGCCTTGGACGCGAGAATCTTAACTGCTGAAAGCCTGACGAGGCGGTCGGCACTCCAAACCAACCGGAAGGGGCCGGATCGAAATGGTTCGGTCCCTTTCGGCGAGTTTGATTGAGAGCCGAAATTTAAGCGATTTTTTGAAGATTACGGTTTGGGCGACGAGGTATTGGCGGCGGCTTTTTCTGCGGCGGCTTGCCGGGCTTCGTAGGCGGCCCGCATCTTGGCATCTTCCGCCGCTTGAGCTTCCGCTGCAGCCATCAACTGTTTCAGTTTGGGATCGAGGATTTCCACCTTCGCGTCATTCCACAATTGTTTAATGAAAGGCGGGGCGAGGGTTCGTTTGTCCCTTCCAATCAACATGGCTTTGAGCCGGTCGTCGAGGTCGGCAAACCCGGCTTTTTTGGGCGGAATGATTTCAATCAGTTGGAATATGCGAAAACCTTCGTCGTTGGTGAGCACATCGCTGATTTGGTTGGGCTTCATGGAAAAGGCCAGGTCACCAAATTCCATCTGGTTTTTAGTGAAGGCCAGCACATCGCCATTGCCCTTGGAGACGGGGTCTTCGTTATATTGTTTGGCCAGGACGGCAAAATCTTCGCCGGCCAGGATCCGTTTATGCAGATCCAAAATCTGCTGGTGCTTGGCCTGAATTATGGCCGCCGGCAGTTTGGGCGCGGCGGAAGTGGTAAAGTCGGATGTCGTCAACAGCACCAACTCGCGAATGCGCGCCGCTTCCGGCTGATCATAAGCCCCCGGATGGTCATCGAACCATTTTTGGGCATCGGCGTCCGTTACCTTGATGCCCAACAGGCGGGTCAGCGCAGCCTGGGCCGCCGCATCTTGAAAAACTTTGAGGCGCAAATCATCCTCGGTCATAAGGGTGGCTTTCAACCGGCCGGAAAACTCAGCCGGAGTCATGCCCTTCTTAATGGCGGCGAGTCGGTCGTCCGCCTCTTTTTTACCCACCGCTTTTTCCGCGTCATTGGCTTTTTGCAACACGAGCTGAATTTCAATCAATTGCGTGATGATGTGATATTCCGCGTCCGCCGGAAGCACTTCGGTGGGATTTTGCGCCTTGGCGGTGGCGAGCACTTGATCCATTTCGTGCTGTTTAATTTCAAAACCCTGGCCCCGCGCAATGACGGGATCGGCCAAGGTTACCGCAGCGGTCAGGGGCGGGCTGGCTGGAGTTCCAGCACTGGCGGGGCTGTCGGACGTGGCGGCGCTGGCCAGTGGTGCGGCGATAAAAGTCAGGGCCAGGAGAGTGGGGAAGGTCAGTTTCATCTTGAGATGGTTGAGTTTAAAGAGGTACCTGTCTATCAGTTACCCGTTAGTCGTGTCAGTGTATTTTCGCCCTGACCGGCATCGGTAGAACTCCCGATAGGTTTTAAGCCGGCAATCGCCTATGCTGTTCTTGCTTTCCCCCTATACCCCTGATCTGTTCCCTTGCTCCGATTAATCCGATGGCCAGGCGTTAAGGTCGTTATGGGTGGTGCTCCTGGAAGAGTTGCGCAAATTCTTTGTGCGAAAGCTATGGAAAATACATATATCAGAAAGCTCAAACAAATATGAAAAGCTCACTCAAAATAGTCGGTGGTGGAATGGCGGCCTTGGCGCTGTTCTGCTCCAGCGCCTTCGCGGCCGGTAACACCTATAATCTGTCCTGCATTGCCACCGGCAATTGGAACAGCGCGGGGGTTCGCACCAGCTCGAATTATCAAATCGGTTTTTCGACGGAACTCCCCAACGAGCAGGCGGATTATTTCGAATTTGATTTGACGCCCGCCAAAGGCAAAACGATTACCGGCGCGAATATGCTCATCATCGGCAGCACCGACTACAGCATCAATTCCTACTGGGCAAATCCGGACAATGGCAATCCTTCGCACATTCAGTTCAAGGTGCGCTCGGCGGCCCAATGCAATCCGGCCTATCCGATTACCCTGGCGCAAATGACCACCGGCCAGAACAGCACGATTACCTACACCAACATGTCCGACTTCAATCGGAATACGGATCTGGGTTATCGCTGGGTGGCGGACGGCCTCCATACGGGCGATCGCTTCGACTGCTTCCACTATGAGTCCGTGGGCATCGGCGAAGGCGGCAAGAAAGTCGGTCCGTGGTTGCAAAATGAATGCAATGCGGGTGGCGACTGGTGCATGGTGACGTACTCCGGCTATGATTTGAATCAGGCCGGCCAGCGTCCGACTGAGAATTACATCTGGGGCGGCACGTCCTTCACTTCGGCCATTCAGTTGCAGATCATTACCTCGAACTAAGTGATGGTTTTTCGGGCAGCCGTTGAAAACCATCGCGCTTCCCAAGATCATTTCGATTAATGCGAGGAGCCAGACCGCAGGGTCTGGCTCCTTTTGTTTGTTCGTCTTCAATCAGTGGCGGAAATGAAATCATCTGCACAGAGCCGAGTTAGGCCGGAGTTGCGCGCCGAGTCTTTCCTTGGAGCTCCCGGCTAAATCAGCATCGGGATAACTCCCGATAGATTATAATTCGAAAATCGCTTATGCTAACATTGCTTTCCCCTTATATCCCCTGATCTCGTTAGCTTGCTCCGCTCCAATGGATCTGGCGTTAAGATCGTTATAGGTGGCACCCCTGGAAGGGTGGCGCAAACTCTTTGTGTGTAAGCTGTGGAAAACACAAAAATTGAAGAAAGCTAATATCGTATGAAAAGCTCACTCAAAAAACTCAGCGGTGGAATGGCGGCCTTGGCGCTGTTCTGCTCCAGCGCCTTCGCGGCGGGCCACACTTACAATCTGTCCTGCATTGCCACCGGCAATTGGAACAGCGCGGGCGTTCGCACCAGTTCGAATTATCAAATCGGCTACTCGACGGAACTGCCCAATGAGCAGGCCGATTACTTCGAATTTGATCTGACCCCGGCCAAAGGTAAAACCATTACCAGCGCCAATATGCTGATCATCGGCAGCACCGACTACAGCATCAACTCCTATTGGCCCAACCCGGACAATGGCAATCCCACCCACATTCAATTCAAGGTGCGTTGCGCCGCCCAGTGCAATCCGGCCTATAACATTACCCTGGCCCAGATGACCACGGGGCAGAACAGCACGATTACCTATACCAATATGTCCGACTTCAATCGGAATACGGATCTCGGCTACGGCTGGGTTGCGGATGGCCTCCATACCGGCACGCGCTTCGATTGCTTCCATTATGAATTAGTCGGCACCGGTGAGGGCGGCAAGAAAGTCGGCCCCTGGCTGCAGAATGAATGCAATACCGGCGGCGACTGGTGCATGGTGACGTATGACGGCTATGATTTGAATCAGGCCGGCCAGCGTCCCTCGGAGAATTACATCTGGGGCGGCACATCCTTCACTTCGGCCATTCAGTTGCAGATCATAACTTCAAACTAAGCGATGATATGGAGACGCTGAGTTGATAAAACTTGGCCTTTCCGTTCAGCAATTGATACAAGTCAAGGAGCCGGGCCAGCTGGCCCGGCTCCTTTCGACTTGTTCGCGGTGAATAAAGTTTGTTCGAAAATGAATGTTTTAACCAAGCGACGCTTGCTCATAGCGACGGTCATCGCGGCGATTGCCTGCTGGCAATGGTATCGGTTTTCCGTGGCGAGGGATAACGCCGAAAAAGCCCTGCCATCGCTGACCGGGAAGGCTCTGGTGCCAAACAGCCCGCTGACGAATGTGAGGCTGGCGACAAGTATCCCGCAAAAGCCGGTTTGGTCACGGGAGGAAACCCTCGCGCTGATTCATTTGAAATTACATCAATGGCTGGAAACACAAGCCAGCGGCGGAGACGATAATGACCACTCCCTGGCCGATTTGGAGGCACTGCTGGCCGAGGGCCATGCGGTGGAGATAATCAAATCGCTCACGCCCGACGAACTCAACACGCCCTTTGGCATGGAGGTGCTCGGCCAGTGGTCGCAGGCGGATCTGGTCACTGCAACGAATTGGGTGGCCGCGAATCCCCAGGCCATGGAAGACCTGACCGCAGTGGTCGCGCAAGACTGGGCCAAGACGCCGGGCGATCTGGAGGATTACACCCGCCAGTTGCCGGACAGTGCCTGGAAGCAAAGCCTTTTACTCGAAACCGGTTCGCTATTGTCGGCGAACAATCCGGAGGAGGCCATCACCCTGGCCCAGCAAATGAGTCCACCCAGCGCCCAGGCCAATTTTTTGCAATCCGTGGCCGGCGACTGGATTAGCCGCGACCCCCGGGCCGCGCTCGATTGGATTCGAAATGAACCCGATCCGGCCTTGCGTGAACAATTGGTGGCCGCCGCTGCCAAGTCTTATGCGTTGACGGATCCGGAGCAGGCCGCAGCGTGGCTCGCTTCGTCGGTCAAAACCCCGCAAGTGGCCAACGAGGCCGCGTTGAACATTGTCGAGACCTGGTCCGTCACCGACCCAAAGGCCGCAGCCAACTGGGCCAGTCTCTTTCCTAATGGCGAAACGAAAAACTCCGCCCTGAATCTTGTTTCCAACCGCTGGCTGCAGACTGATCCGGAAAGCGCGGCATTATGGTTGCAAAATTTTCCCGGAAAACTTTAGGTTGTCGCCGGATTGATCCGCGAAAACATTTTTCCGGGTTGCTGGAATGGAGGGTGGGGGATAAAAGTAATCATGCGCGCCGAAACTCCGCCACGCCCGTGGCTGTTCTCTCCCGCGATTGACCTGCTCGTGGGTTGCGGCGCGTGGTCGCTGCCGTTGCTGGCGCTCACGTTTTATTTTCAGCGCGATTATTCCGAGAGTGTCGGGCTCACTTTCTACCTGCTCGCATTGTTTTGCAACCAGCCGCACTACATGGCGACCATCTATCGCGCCTATCACACGGCGGCGGATTTCAATAAATACCGGTTCTTTACGGTTTATGTAACGGTGTTCGCCCTGCTCACCGCGGTCGTTGCGCATCTGGTGCCAGGGTTGTTCCCGTGGCTGGTCACCCTCTACCTGAGTTGGAGTCCCTGGCACTACACCGGGCAGAATTTCGGCATCGCGCAAATGATGACGCGCCGGGCCGGTCTGGCCAACGAAGCCGAGGGGAAGCCGGCGCTGACCCCCGATCCAGTCGCGCGCCAACTGCTTTACTTTTCCTACGTGGCATCATTCGCCGTATGGTTGCTCACGCTGCACTCCGTTCGCGCGGCGACCGACCCGTATTTTCTCAGCCTCCAATTGCCGGAGCGGCTAACCACGCCGCTGGAAATTCTCGGCACGCTGACCTTTTTCGGCTGCGCGGGCGCGGCGTTTGCCCGACTGGCGCGGCAGTTGCCATTCCGCGCCCTCGTGCCCGCCCTGTTGCTCACCTGCACGCAAATGCTCTGGTTTGTCGTGCCGGTGTTGCTGGTGCGTTTTAGTTCTCTTGCGTTGCCGGCGAGTTATTTCAGCGCGGGCGCGCTGGCTTTCATGCATTGTGCGCAGTACCTCTGGATCACCGGTTATTATGCGGAGCGCGAGAACGGCCCCGACGCGCCGCCCTTTTCTTTTGCCCACTATTATCTGGTGCTCATCGTCGGCGGCATCGCGTTGTTCATTCCCGGTCCGTGGCTGGCCAGCCGCCTGCTGGGCCACGATTTTGTCGAAAGCTTTTTGATCTTCACCGCCCTGGTCAACCTGCATCACTTTATTCTCGATGGCGCGATTTGGAAACTGCGCGACGGCCGCATCGCGCGTTTGCTGCTCGGCCGTAACGCGCCGGAGCAGGAAGCGATTCCCACGCCGAGATTGACCTGCCACCTCGGTTGGTTGTTCGGCTCAACCCAGCCTGCCCGGGTGACGCGTGGTGCACTGGCGGTCGCGTTGCTCGCGCTGGCGGCCCTTGACCAGTGGCAATATTTCTCGACCTCGCATGTGGCTGACTCCGCCGCGCTCGCTCGCGCCGCCGCCGTCAACCCTTACGATTCGCGGCCTGCATTTCGCCGTGCCCAAATTGCTCTCGCCGGCGGCGATTTTAAAACGGCGCGGCGTGAACTGGAAAGCATCTTGGCGTTTAACGCGCACAATGCTCCCGCCCAGTATTTATTGGGCGAAGTGCTGTTGCGCTCCGGCGATGGCGCGGCGGCACTCACGCAATATGACCGGCTTTACGCGCTTTATCCGAATGACCTCGGCGTGGCGCTCAACCTCGGTCTCATTGCCACCATCCGGCATCAGTCCGACCTGGCCATCGCCAGCTACGAGCGCGCAGTGCGTCTTGCGCCCGATAACATTTCCGCCCACGCTGGTCTCGCCGATAACCTAGTGCAATCAGGCCACGCCGACCAAGCCATCGAGGAATATGAAACTGTGCTGACGCTTTGCGAGGCCGACGCGCAGTTGACCAATGGCACTGATTATCTCGATGCCGGACTCCAGCAGGCCGGTCTGCTCATGGCCAAAAATAATCCGGCGGACTGGCAGCGCGCCGAGCGCCGCCTCCAGCGCACCGCCGACGTTGCTTCGCGTCAGCATTTTTTTCTCAAGGCACAAGTCGCGTTGCAGCGGCTGGCCGAGGTGCAGGAAAAACTGGGCCGCCCGATTGACGCCGCGAAAAGTCGGGCGTTGGCCGCGCAAGTCACGGCGACTGCCAAGTGAGATTTTTTACGTTTGTGAGTAAGGCCATTTTTGACCAGTGTTTTCCCTTTTACCCCATGAAAACCCCCAAACCTCTTTTCAACATTGCTACGGGCGTTTTGCTCGCTGGTTTAATTACTTCAGTTGCCATTCCGTCCGCCCACGCGGCGGCAGGCGGCTATGACGACCATCAGAATATGATGGACCAACTGGGCATCACCAAACTGCGCCCGGGCAAGAGCGGGAGTGCCCAGACCGGGCCGGGTTTCGATTTGGCGATGGCCAATCCATGGAAGGACACGATGCCGGATGCGCTGACGATGAAAGACGGCACCAAAGTCACGACGGCGGCCCAATGGCCGGCCCGTCGCGCGGAAATTCTGGAGGATTTTGAGCGCGAGGTCTATGGCCGCGTGCCCCAGAATGTGCCCACAGTAGCCTGGACGGTGACGCAGACGGTCAAAACTGTGGTGGGCGGAATTCCGGTGGTCGGCAAACAACTCGTCGGTCACGTGGACAATGCGTCGTATCCGGCGTTGGACGTGAATATTTCCCTAACCTTGGTGACCCCGGCGAATGCCAAAGGCCCGGTGCCGGTGTTGATGATGTTCGGCGGCGGAGGATTGCCGCCTGCGCCGGTGCCCAATGCGGATGAGATGGGCGTCATTAATCGCGCCTTGAAAAAAATGCTGACGGATGCCGACCCTTCCCTCGGCGCAGTCTTTCAACAGAATCTCGCCTATAATCCCATTCCGGTGCCGCCCGGCGCGGGCCGTGGTGGGATTGGTGGCGCCCCGGCGGGCGGAGATCCGCCCGCGACGCAGCAATTACTCGCGGCAGGCTGGGGCTACGCGGGGCTCAATCCCGCCAGTATTCAAGCGGATGCTGGCGGCAATGCACTGCGGCAGGGGATTATTGGCCTGGTGAATAAAGGCGAACCGCGCAAACCGGATGACTGGGGTGCGCTGCGCGCGTGGGCATGGGGTGCGGCGCGGGGTCTGGACTATTTGGAAACCGACCCGGCGGTGGACGCCAAGCACGTCGGCATCGAAGGTGTTTCGCGCTACGGCAAGGCGGCCGTCGTCACGCTCGCGTTTGAGCCGCGTTTTGCGATGGCGCTCATCGGCTCCTCCGGCGAAGGCGGCGTCAAACTGCACCGTCATGATTTTGGCGAAGCCGTGGAAAATCTCACGGGCGGCGAGTATTACTGGATGGCGGGCAATTTTCTCAAATACGGCGCGACGGAACCCTTTGTGAAAACCGCCGGCGATATTCCGGTGGACTCGCATGAATTGCTCGCCTTGTGCGCGCCGCGGCTGGCGTTCGTCAGCTACGGGGTGGAGTCGGCCGGCGACCCGAAATGGGTGGATGCGCCGGGCAGTTTCATGGCCGCCGTTCTGGCCACGCCGGTTTACCGGCTGCTCGGGAAAAATGGGTTGGACACGCCGGGCAATTACATCACCGACGCGATGCCGCCGGTCGGGACGCTCATCGGCGGTGAACTGGCTTTCCGTCAGCACGAAGGTGGGCACACCGACGCGCCCAATGTGAAATATTTTATTCAGTGGGCGGATAAATTAATCGGCCACACGCCGCCTGCGCCGACGCCTTAGTTGGATTTGCTTCCATGAAGACGCGCATATTTACAGTTCTGTTGGTGGCGTTGTCGGGCGGAATCGCTGCCAGCGTGTCGCAGGCGCAGACGTCGGCGGCCAGTTCCGGTACGGCTAACCCCGCGCCGCCGGCTTCGTTCGCGGCGCGTTTTCCCGGCCTGGCGGGTCACCCGGCAGTCGCGGATCAGCCGGTTTCCCGTACGGATCAAAATTCTTTGACGGCCCATGCGCAGCTTTTGGAAAAGGCAAAAAAGGGTGGCATTGATATTTATTTTGAGGGCGACTCGATCATGCGCCGCTGGGGGGCGACGGATTATCCCGCCAATCTCGCTAACTGGAAACAAAACTTCTTTGGCTGGAACGCGGCGGATTTCGGCTGGGGCGCCGATACCACGCAAAACATCCTCTGGCGGCTCACCAACGGGGAGCTGGACGGCGTGAATCCTAAAATCATCGTCCTGCTGGCCGGGACGAACAATGTCGGCAGCCGCGTGCCCGCCAGTGGCGATGACGCCAAGGTCGCGGATATCACCTCGGGGCTGAAGGCCATTCTCGACCTGATGCAAAAAAAGGCGCCCTCGGCCGTGATCATCGCCCTCGGCATTACCCCGCGCAACGACAACCTGGCGGTCATGCCCACGATTAACAAAATCAACGCCAATCTGGCGAAGCTGGCCGACGGCAAAAAAATCCGCTACCTGAACGTCAACAACAAGCTGGCCGACGCGGACGGCAAACTGTTCGACGGGATGATGAACGCCGGCGATAAACTGCATCCCACGCTCAAGGGTTATCAGGTTTTGGCGGATGGCTTGAAGCCCATTTTCAACGAACTGCTCGGCCCGCCCGCGAAAGAAGACCACGCGCCACCGCCGACAGGAGATCCCAGCGCAAAACCGGCGGCCGCTGCTCCAGCGCCCACTGGCCGGATATAAAACGAAACTCGATAGGCTACTTACTCTTCCCGACCTGTTTCATCAGCCAGTCATGCTCGACATCGGTCACGGCGGGAGTGCGCGCATGGCCCAGCTCTTTGAAGATGGAAAGTTCCTTGGGCGCGGTCAGGGTGTTATACATGGAAAACGTTGAGTCCGGCGGGCAGGTCTCGTCGTTGTAGCCCCAGGCATAATGCCCGGGCACTTTGATGCGCCGGGCGAAGTTGACGGAATCGAAATAGGCGGTCGTCGCAATTTTGGCCGCGCGCTGCTGTTCGCTATCGTTGGGGTCGTTGAACTTCATCGCCGGCCAGCCTGCGGGCCGCCCGTGCACGTAGGCGACCTCGTCGCAGTAGGCCGGGTAGGAAACCTCGCCGCACGTCACGCGCGGGTCGAGCGCCATCGTCGTGAGGGACAGGTAGCCGCCCTGGCTGCCGCCGTAGGCGACGAGGTTTTTGTGGTCCCATTTCGGCAGCGACACCAGATAATCATCCGCGCGCACGCAGCCCATGATCACCCGCCGAAAATAATAATGAGCTGGATCGTCCAGACCGATATTTGGATAATTCCCGGGGACAGTCGAGGTCGCGGCGGCATCGGGCAGCGGGCGCATGGGGACTTCATGAATGCCGACGTACAACACGATGAATCCGCGATCGACCCATTCCCAAATATCCCGGTCCGGCCCGCGGACACCCGCGCCGGGCGGGGACATCATCGCGGGAAAGGGGCCGTCGCCGCGCGGAATGTAGAGGAGGCCGTAAAACCGGCTCGTCGTCGCCGGGGGCGTGCCGATGTTCTGCAAACTTATCTCAAAAGCTTCATGTTTATCGGTGGTCTCGGTGGGCATCGGCGTCAGTTGCGCATCCATTGGGAGCGCTGCGAGCTCCGCCTTCGCCTTGTTCCAAAACACATCGAAGTCGGCCGGCTCGGTTTGGGTTGGCTTGATTTTTTCGGGAGAAAATGCCGCCGTGGCCAGACCCCGGCTACCGCCCGTCGCGGTCACGGCACAACGCAGAAACCCGGGGTCTTTCATTGTGCCGCCGTCGAGATCGAGGCTGCCGCTTTCGGGAATGACGGCACTCTTTGATTCCGCCGGCATCATTTCCGGGCCGATGGTGTATTTGATATTCGTCCCGGCCGGTGCAGTGACGGTGAACTTCACGGATTCACCCGGGACATAATTCCAGTCGTTGTGGTCCGCAGTGACTTTAATGGGTGGCCCGGCGGGGCCACGACCGCGTCGGCCGAACGGCGGGGTCGTGGTGGCAGTTGGCGCTGGGGCAGCCGTTGTAGATGTTGCCGGTGCTGCGGTTGTTGCTGTCGCAGCTGGCTGAGTTTGTGCGAAACCGGACGAGCCAATCAGGGCAGCGGTGAACAAAAGAACAAAGGGGTATTTCATGGTCAGTCTTCCTTCGGGGCCGGGGGTTGTTTTCGTTATCATTCGAGCCGCCTGAATTAATCCACTTCGCGTCCATCTCCGCAACCCGCAAATCAATTGCTAAAAAACAATTTGCCATCAATTAATAAAACAGCGCCCGGTCGAGGCTGCGGTATTGAATGGCTTCGAGCAGGTGGGGCATTTCAATGCCATCGGTGCCGGCCAGATCGGCAATGGTGCGAGCGACTTTTAAAATCCGATCATAGGCGCGGGCCGAAAGCGAAAGTTGCTCCATGGCTTGCGAGAGCAATTCCGCCTGGGCTTCATCGATCGCGCAATGCGCGCGGATTTCCGAGTGCGACATCCGCGCGTTGCAGGCGGTCTGTTTGGTGCGGGAATCCGCAAATCTCTTCGCCTGTTTGGTTCGGGCATTCACAATTCGCTCGCGCAACGTGGCCGATGTTTCCCCTGGCGTGGCATTCTGCATTTCCGTTAACGGCAGCGAAGGAGCTTCGACATGCAAATCGATGCGGTCGAGTAATGGCCCGGAAATTCTGGCGCGATACCGTTGAATCTGCGGCACGGTGCAGCGACATTCCCGTTTCGCGTCGCCCAAATATCCGCAGGGGCAGGGGTTCATGGCCGCGACTAACATAAACGCGCAGGGGAGGGTGATTTTTCCCGCCGAGCGCGAGATGCTCACCTCGCCGTCTTCCAGGGGTTGCCGCAAGACTTCGAGCGTCGAGCGCTTGAACTCCGGCAGCTCATCCATGAACAGCACGCCGTTGTGGGCGAGGGAAATTTCCCCGGGCCCGGGAATGGTCCCGCCACCGAGCAGGCCGACATCACTAATCGTGTGGTGCGGCGAACGAAACGGCCGTTGAAAGCACCGGTTCTCCGGCGCGAGCGAAACACCCGCCGCCGACTGGATGGCGAGCAGTTCCAGATATTCCTCCAGCGTCGGTTCCGGCATGATGGTCGGAATGCGCTTCGCAATCATGCTCTTGCCCGAACCCGGACTGCCGACCATCAGTAAATTATGCCCACCGGCCACGGCCACTTCCACTGCGCGCCGCAAGGCGTGCTGGCCTTTGACTTCAGAAAAATCAATCGCGTGCTTTAAATCGGGCGGCCGGCGAAAGGGGCTGGCTGCCGGGTCGAGTCGGGGCAGAAAACGTTCGCCGTTGAGAAAGCGCACCGCTTCGTCGAGCGAAGCCACCGCATGCACCGGTACCTTGTCCACCAAGGCCGCTTCTTCGGCCGTAGCTGGAGGCAGGAGTATGCCAGCCTTGCCTTGTTGCCGCGCCAGCAATGCCAAGGCCAGTCCACCCGCCACGGGCCTGGTGCCGCCGGACAGGCTCAGTTCGCCCGCAATTAAATAAGGTTTCAAACTCTCCGGCTTGAGCTGGCCGGTTGCGGCTAGTACGGCCAGCGCCATCGGCAAATCAAACAGCGGTCCTTCCTTGCGCAAATCTCCGGGGGCCAGATTGATGGTAGTTTTTGTCGCCGGGGCGCGAAAGCCGCTGTTGTGCAGTGCCGACCACACGCGGTTGACCGATTCTTTCACCGCAGCGTCCGGCAAGCCGACGAGAAACGTCTTGGCTTCGCCCATTTCGCCGGTATTCACCTCCACTTGCACGGCATGGGCATGGATGCCCAATAAGGTTCCGGACGAGGCGACGGAAAGCATAGTAGAAAGGGACTGAGGAACAAAGAAGCAATGGCTCGGGTAAGCCAGCTCGGTTTCTTTGCCAAGTGTTTATAAAAGATTTATAATGATATAAGCAAAATCCAAGCATAATAATTTCCGGAGGACACTTTGTCCCTCGGTCCCTTTGCTCCTTTGTCCCTTCCTGCTACCCCGCATTCGGGTCCACGCACTTCGGGCCTTTTAACGGCTCATGCACGCCCGTGATGACCGGGTGCTTGGCGGCTTCACTCGCATTGAGGGCCACCCATTCGCTCAAATTATCCGGCACGTCGCGCTCGGCATAAATGGCGTCCACCGGGCATTCGCTCACGCACGCGTTGCAGTCAATGCACGTCTCAGGATTAATATAGAGCCGGTCGGGTGCCTCGTGAAAGGCCTCCACGGGGCAGACACCCACGCAGGAGGTGTATTTGCAATCCACACAGGCGGCGGTGACGACGAAAGCCATGCGAGGAACTTGCAAAAAAACATCGCCGGAAGCCATCCAAAAGTGAAAGGATGCTGCTATGGGCAAACCTACCTCTGCCGCCATTCTGGCTGTGCGCCTCTTGGGGCTGTTTTGGCTAGTCGTCGGGCTGTGGATGCTCGTGGCTAACATCATCGAGTCCGCCACGGAGTTTAACCCTTCGTTTGTGGGTTACTATCTCCAGTCGCAGATGCTGCGGCCTTTGCTGGCGATGGGGCTGGGGGTTTTGTTGATAATTTTGTCGAAGAAGCTCGGCCGTTGGCTGGCGCGGGGTTTGGATTCGTCGAACAATGCGTAGGCTCTGGGCCAGTTTCCGGATTTTGCTGGTGCTGGCAGTTTGGCCCGGCGCCGTGGGTTACGCCCAACATTCCGCCGCGCCCAACCCTCCGGTTCAAACGTGGTTTGCCTCCACGCTGCCGGCGTGGAATGCCGATACGCATCGCGAGGCCGACGACGCACTGGCAGGTACCTTTACTCTGCAAGGGGTGAAGGGCACGGTGCCCCGGCATGCCGACGGCGGCTTCGACTGGAACTGGCGTGGGCCGAATGACGACCCGGAGTTTGCGTGGTTCCTCAACCGCCAGCATCACATTCCGGCGCTCTATGTTGCCTGGCGCGAAACCAAGGAGGCCCAATACCGCACGGCGCTCAACGACCAATTGCGCGACTGGTTGAAGCAAAATCCCCGCCCGGCGCATTATAGCTTTTCCTCCTCGTGGCGCGCGCTGGAAGTGGCCCGGCGGGCCGTCGAGGCCTGGCTGCCCATTTTGTTCGCTCCCGAATCCAGTGCCGCGCTCGATAAAGATGTCCACGATGCGATGCTCCCCAGCCTGGTTGAACACGCTATTGCGTTGCGTGACGACCATTCCTTTTCCGGCAACCATCTCATTACGGAAATGACCGGCCTCGCGGCCATTGCGCTGGCGTTCCCCAATAATAAAGATGCTTCCGCCTGGCTCGACTTTGCCTTGGTTCAATCGCAAGCAGAACTAAAGCGCGAAATTTATCCCGACGGAGCGGAGACGGAATTGTCCAATCTCTATCAGCAGGTCGCTCTACTGGAGTTTCAAAAATTCGCCGATTTGCTGAATATCTCCGGACGCGCACCCGACGCCGCCAAGTTTAAACCCGCTCTGGAAAACGCCTGGAACTATTACGCGCATACGCTCGACCCTACCGGCCACGGCCCGCTCAATAACGATTCGAGTATCGAGGACGACGCCGAGCTCGTCCAAAAAATGGCGGCAATTTATCAACGCCCGGACTGGCTGTATATCGCCACACCAGGAAAGTCAGGCACTGCACCCGGTGGATTGCCCTCTGAATATTTCCCCTATGCCGGATTGGCCGTCATGCGTAGCGGATGGGGCGCCAATGCTCAATGGGCGTATTTTTCCATGGGCCCGCGTGGCACCGACCATCAACACGCCGACCGTCTGCACTTGAGCATCGGTGGCTACGGACGCGAATTTCTGGTGGACAATGGCCGCTATAATTATCAACCCGGCCCGTGGCGCGATTATTTCACCGGCCCGCGCGGCCACAACGTCCTCCTCCTCGATGGTCGCGGGACAATCCCGCCGCCGGATTCGGTCAGCGCCCCCGCCGAGGTTCGCCACGAAATCACGAAGGATTCCGATATATTTTCGGCCACCGCGCCTGTCGCTGGCAATGTGCTCAACGGTCAGGGTCCGGCCTACCACACCCGCACAGTTTACTATTCACCCAATCAATATTGGCTCGTCGTGGATCGCGTGCTCTGTGCCGGGCCGCATCAACTCGAAACCCTGTGGCATTTCCATCCCGACTGCATTGTCAAACGCGACGGCAATCTCATCTACACCGACAATCCCGGCCAAGCCAACCTGGGCCTGCTGGCGGTCACGGTCCCCTCGGCTGGTTGGGATATTGATTTAATCAAAGGCCGCGCAGACCCCGACATTCAAGGCTGGTACAGTCCGTCCTTCAATGTGCGGGTGCCGGCCACTTGTGTGTCATACAGCACCAAGATTCAAAGTCCCAGCACGATGACTTGGCTCATCTGGATTGCTCCGCCGGGCCAGAGCGTTGCGTCATCACAGCCAGATGTGGCAAAAGGTACTCGGTGGGCGCGATAGGTACGGTCAGGGGGTAAGACGCGCCACCGGGAGGCTTCTTAGAAGAAATTTTCACCCTTTTAACCCCCCTAGCGAGGGTAAAGCTACGCGGTCCCGCCCGATGACAAAAGTTTTGCTTATGACTGCGTCTCGAAAGATGGTAGCAGCCATGGCAAGACTGGCCGTAATCAATGTGGTAGGGCTTTCGCCACGCCTGCTCGACAGCGGTCGGATGCCCCGGCTGGCCAAGCTGGCGGCGACCGGCCAGCTCCGCTCCATCCGTCCGACCTTCCCGGCGGTTACTTGCACGGCCCAGTCCGCCTACTTAACGGGCCAACGGCCCCGCGAGCACGGCATCGTCGCCAACGGCTGGCATGATCGGGACTTGGGCGAACATCAATTTTGGAAACAGTCCAACCGCATGGTGCAGGGGCAAAAGATTTGGCACTCGCTGCGCGAAATGAAACCCGCCGCCACGGTCGCGCAGCTTTTCTGGTGGTTTAATATGCACGCCGACGTGGACTGGAGCATCACGCCGCGGCCGCTCTATCCCGCGGATGGCCGCAAGGTTTTTGACATCCATACGCAGCCGATGAATCTGCGCGAAGAATTGAAGGCCGCGCTCGGGCCGTTTCCCTTTCCGCAATTTTGGGGCCCGGCGGCCGGGCGGGGGTCGTCAGACTGGATTGCCGCCAGCGCGCGCTTCATCGAGGAAAAGCATTCACCCACGCTGAATTTAATTTATTTACCGCATCTCGATTATGTCCTGCAAAAATTTGGCCCGAATTTGGATGACCCACGGGTGACAAAAGAATTAGCTATCGCCGACAAAATCGCCGGTTCGCTGGCGGAGTTTTTGCAACAACGCGGCGTCGAGGTCGTGGTGCTTTCGGAATACGGCATCACGCCGGTCTCGAAACCTGTGCACCTCAACCGCGTGCTGCGCTGCGAGGGATGGCTGAGCATCAAGGACGAGTTGGGCCGCGAAACCCTCGACCAGGGCGGCAGCGCGGCGTTTGCCATTGCCGACCACCAGATCGCGCATATCTATGTGCGAAATCCCGAATTGCGTCCAAAAGTTAAAGCGGTGCTTGCCGCCACCCCTGGCGTGGAAAAAGTTTTAGATGCCGATGATATACGCGCCGCCGGCCTTGACCACTCACGCAGCGGGGATTTGCTGGCCGTGGCCGCGCCGGACGCGTGGTTTACCTATTATTATTGGGAGGACGACGCCCGCGCGCCGGATTTCGCCCGCACGGTGGATATCCACCGCAAGCCCGGCTACGACCCGGTGGAATTGTTTCTCGATCCAACAATAGCCGCGCCAAAATTGAAAATCATTTGGAAATTGCTGAAAAAGAAACTCGGCTTCCGCATCTTGATGGACGTCATCCCGCTCGATGCGACTTTGGTGCGCGGCTCGCACGGCCGCGTGCCGGAGGCTAAGCAAGACTGGCCGGTGTTTATTGCGGCAAAAAGCAACGCTTCACCAACTCATGAATTGGCCGCCACCGACATTTCCGCGGAATTACTGGCCCGCTTGCGTTAGCGGATATGCGGATATTCCCCGGAGTCGTGCATCGCTTTCAGCGCGGCTTGCACGCCGGGTTTGTCGTTCTGATACGTTACCCCGCACCAGCGCGCCTCGGTCGTTAATACCTTCACGCGTGCTTGCTGAATGCTGAGCAGTTTGCCGACCACACCCGGCAGGTAGCACTCGGATTTCAAGTCACTATGCGTACGCAAAAACGCGACCAACTGCGTTTCGAGTTGCGGAAAAATTCCCGGCGTCAGCGCCCAGCAGTTCATGGAAACCACGGTATCCGCGGGGAAATGCACCGTGGAGCCATCGGGTTTTTTCCCATTTGCTCCCCCGGCGGGGTCGGGCGCGAGGGCGGTTTGTTCCTCGATGGAAAGCAGGTGGCCGTTGGCATCCGCGATGCATACGCCGCGCGCCACCGTGCCGTGTTCGGACAGCGTCTGCCCGAGCCGGTAGCCCACCAGCGCGTAGTTGTGGCCGTTGGCCGGTGCGTTTTTTAAAAATCCCGCCAGTTGCTTGAACGCATCCGCGCCATAGAAGTCATCCGCATTCACCACCGCAAAAGGCCGGTTCACCGTTTTCCGCGTGCACCAGACGGCGTGGGCTGTTCCCCAGGGTTTTTCGCGACCCGTCGGCAGGATGAACCCCTGCGGCAGCTCCTTCACGTCCTGCATGACGTATTTCACTTCCAGCCCGCGATTTAGCGACGGGTTCTGGTTGATGCGCGCGCGAAACGCGTCGGCAAAATCGCGCCGGATGATAAACACAATCTGTTCAAAACCCGCACGGTGGGCGTCGTAAATCGAGTAGTCGAGAATCGTCTCCCCGTGCGGGCCGAGCGGATCCATCTGCTTGAGCCCGCCATAACGGCTGCCCATGCCGGCGGCCAGAATCACGAGCGCGGGTGACATGCGGTTAGTGTAGGAATGAAAATGGAAAATGGAAGATGGAAAAATGGAAGAATGATACTGAGGGCGCTTTTTCCATCTTTATTCTTCCATCTTCCATCCCTATATATCACCCATGCGCGAGCATTTGGAAGCCGTGGTGGATGCACTCCGCCGCCTGCGGGCAGAGGGCAGCACCCACGTTTTTGTCAGCGATGACACGCTGGAGCGCCTGCGCACGACTTTTGCCCCACGGGGTGGGGCAATGGCCATTGAAGCCGAGACCGAGGCGGAGCAATTTGTCGAGCCTGCCTCTTTTAGTCCGGTGCCTGCATCCACTCCGGCTCGTCGCCCGACCGCGGGTTCTTCCAGCACTGCTGCTTTGCGCTGGGATGGCCAGCCGATTGCCAAATTGCCCGCGCCGCTAGAAATCAAGCTGCCGAAAGGTTCCAAAATGGAACAAATGAACTGGCTGCGTGACCGGGTGTTGAATTGCGAGGTCTGTAACGCGCATCTCCGGCCCGGGCGCAAACTGGTCTTCGGGGTCGGCACGCCGGAGGCGGAAATCTTTTTTTGTGGCGAAGGCCCGGGCGCGGATGAGGAGCAGCAAGGCGAACCGTTTGTCGGGCCCGCCGGTCAGTTGCTCACCAAAATCATCCAGGCGATGGGCCTTTCGCGCGACAAGGTTTACATCGGCAATGTCATGAAATGGCGCCCGGAAATGCCGACCGAATGGGGCAATCGCGAGCCCACGCCCGAGGAAGTCGCTTTTTCCCTCCCGTTCCTGCGCGCGCAGTTGGATATCGTGAAACCCAAGGTCATCGTCGCGCTGGGCAACACCGCCGTCATCGCTCTGCTGGGCCTCGACCCGGAAACGAAGATGAAGGACTATCGCGGAAAATGGCACGAGTTCAACGGCGTGCCGCTCATGTTCACCTACCATCCGTCCTATTTGCTGCGCAACACCGCCCTGTCCGTCAAACGCCAGGTTTGGGAAAATATGCTGCTGGTGATGGAAAAGGTCGGGCTGCCGATAAACGAGAAGCAGCGCGGGTACTTTTTAAAAGGATAGGAAAAATTAAGTTTCGTCGCATTTATAGAAGGATGGGGTGGGTCGCAATTTATGCTTCATCCTTAATCATTCCTCGCTCATGCTTGCCCTTTTATGCCTTTCGACTTCGACACCCCCATTGACCGCCGCCACACCGGCAGCATGAAGTGGGACAAGTACCAGAACCGCGACGTACTGCCTATGTGGGTCGCGGACATGGATTTCCTGTCGCCGCCCGCCGTTATCGCGGCCCTGCGCGAGCGCGCCGACCACGGCGTCTATGGCTACACCGTGCCGACTGCCGAGGCCGCGCAGGCCATCGTGGACTACGCGCGCACCCGCCACGGCTACACCGTCTCGCCCGACTGGCTGGTCTGGTCGCACGGGCTCGTCCCGGCGCTGAGCATCGCCTGCCGCGCGTTTGCCCAGGAAGGCGAGGGCGTCCTCGTCTGCACTCCCGTCTACCCGCCGATGCTGTCTTGCCCGGTCAACATGGACCGTAAACTGATTCCCGTACCACTGAAAATTTCCGGCGAGCAATGGGAGTTCGACTGGCCCGCGCTGGAAAAGGCCGTCACGCCCGACACCAAGGTTTTTATTCTCTGCAGCCCGCACAACCCCGTGGGCCGCGTGTGGTCGCGCGCGGAGTTGACCCAGGTCATTCAGTTTTGCGCGAAACATAATTTAGTTTTGGTCTCCGACGAAATCCATTGCGACCTCGTGCTTGATGACAGTGTGAAACACACGGTCACGGCCTCCCTCGGCAAAGAAGTCGAACTGCGCACCGTCACGCAACTCGCCGCGAGCAAAACTTTTAATGTGCCGGGACTTGCCTGCGCGGTCAGCGTCATTGCTGATCCCAAATTGCGCGCCGCTTTTCAAAAAGCCGCGCAAGGGCTGGTGACGGAAATCAATGCCTTTGGTTACGCGGGCACGATTGCCGCCTTTAACCACGGTGAACCCTGGCGCAGCGAACTTATCGCGTACCTGCGTGGCAATCGCGATTATTTGTACGAGTTCGTCAAAACGCGAATCCCTCAACTCAGGCTGCTGCCGATGCAGGCGACCTACCTCGCCTGGATTGATGCGCGTGGGTTGGAGGTAAAAAACGCCGCGACCTTTTTCGAAGACGCCGGCGTGGGCCTGTCACCCGGCTCCATCTTTGGCGACGCTGGCAAGGGCTACGTCCGCCTGAATTTCGGCTGCCCGCGTGCGATTTTAAAAGAAGCCCTGGAACGGATGGAACGGGCGGTTAAGAATACAAAATAGCACCTGATTCCTGATTCAACTTGGGCTTTTAGATTTCAGATTTAACTTCTGGGTGGATTTTATAAAGGTGGATCAGTTGCCTCTCCCCTGCGTTCATCGCCTCTTCCTCTGTTTCATAGGGTTCACTACCTATCCCGCAGCATTTTTCACAGGTGCAAAACCAGCCTGCAAAGTATTGAAAACCATAACGTTGCGACGATATGTACATTGTATGACCTCCCGAGCTATATTGACGATGCATAAGGTTAATACCTTATAGCCAATAAATCAAACGCCCTAAATCAATCTGAGCATTTTTCGAATTTTGTTACGTAATCATAAGTTTGACTTTGGTGCTTAATTAAAAGGTGTAAACCCATGCTCCCGCCCAATTATTTGGCCCATGAGATTGCGGCGGAGCGCTAGGACTCTTTACTCGTCTGTGTCGGGGTAGGGTGCGCCCTCTGTATCTTTCTGCTCTTCCTCCCGATACTCCAAAATATCCCCCGGCTGGCATTCCAGGAATTTGCAAATCGCCGCGAGGGTCGAGAAACGCACGGCGCGCGCCTTGCCGGTTTTCAGGATCGAAAGATTCTGCGGCGTCACGCCCACGGCTTCGGCCAGCTCATTGAGCCGCCGCTTCCGCTTCGCGAGCATGACATCCAGATTGACGATGATTTGCATGTTAAACGGTCAGCTTCTGTTCTTCTTCCATGGTTTGCCCCTCGCGCAGTAACCACGCGGCCAGAATGATCGTCAATCCCGTAGTGAGTCCGGCCAGTAGTGTCTCGGTGGTGTCGCTTAGTTGAACCGGGCCATTCACGGTCGGAATATCGAGCAGGTAGCGGATGAATTCGAAAACGTATAAATAAACCGCACCGGCCAGCATATATTTGCCTGCGGTTGAAAGCCGGCTTACTGATGACGCGTCAAAAATAAAACCAGCCTTCAGTTTTCCGAAAAACGTCCATAAATTTATCCAGGCCAGGCACTCCAGGACGGGGTAGGGCAGCTCCAGCCAGAACCAAAACGTATCGTGAAAGGCTGGGCTGCTGGGGGCTGGCGAATGGTGATGGCGCATTAAATAAAGGATGGGCCACAATGCGTTAAGGATTAGCTTTAAAGCAGCGCCGAGTACGACCCATCCGCAAACGAATTGCAGCACCCCGCTGGCCTTCATGATTTTTTCCTTATTTTCAAAATTTCTCATGAGATATTCAGATATTAAGGTTCAATAAATTAATTTTAAAATAATTCGCCGCTTAAACCGTCAGCTTTTGTTCTTCATCCAGCGTTTGTCCTTCGCGCAACAACCACGCTGCCAACAATATCGCCATTGCGCCAATGAGTCCGTTCACATGGCTGATTTCGACCACAAACAAACGCACAAACTCGATCCATAGTTTATGGCTGTCAGTTTGTTCAGTCAGGTATTCCAAAATTGTAATTGAAAAGAGGGAATAAATCCATCCGGCCAGTTTCCATTTTCCGGCCGTCGCGAGACGTGCCACTGTCGGGCCGTCAAAAATATGGCCATCATTCAGTCGACGAAATAATTGCCAGAAATTCCACCATACGATGAAGCCGATAACGGCAGCAGGAAATGTAGTCCAGGCCACTGTTCTTATATTTGGCATTGATCCTTCTCGAAAAACTCCTCCTCGTAAGAGCAAGGGCAATAGCAAGGCATCAAACATCGCGCTTACGCCTAAAAAAGCATTCCAAGCCATACCCAGCCAGGCAATGATCTTTAAAATTCCACTTACTTGAATAATTTTCTCTTTGTTCTCGAGATTTCTCATGGTGGCTCCAAATTTGGGTGGTTTATTTATTGGGCATTAAACGATATATATTTATCGAATAACGATAAATATATATCGTTTTTCAAGTTTTGCCAATAATTTATTCAATTCTTGCCCAACCCTTTGCTCATCAAGGAAAAACATTTTCGCTTGGGTTGGTTCGCCGCTTGCAAGATAAGAAGTATCTATGCTCCCGCCCAATTATTTTGCCCATGAGACTGCGGCGGAGCGTTACGCGCAGGGGCGGCCGTATTATCATCCGCTGGTTATTGAGCGCGTGGTGAAGTTCACGCGCATCCCGCGCTTTGCCCGCGCGCTGGATGTCGCCTGTGGCGCGGGGCTCTCCACCCGCGCGCTGGCGGAAGTGGCCGACCAGGTGGACGCGATTGACAACTCCGCGCCGATGCTCGCCCATGCGCCCAAGCTACCCAATGTATTTTATCAAACCGCCAGCGCGGAGAAACTTCCTTTTGCCGAAAACACTTTTGATTTAATTTCTGTCAGCTCGGCGTTTCACTGGTTCGATCAGGACCAATTCCTCCGCGAGGCCGCCCGCGTCCTCAAACCCCGCGGTTGGTTGTTTATTTATAAAAACGTTTTCCTCGGCGACATGCGCGAGAACCCGGACTTCAAACCGTGGCTGAGCGACGTGTATCTCGCCAAATACAAAACCCCGCCGCGCGAGCGCAAGCGGCTGACCTGCGAGTACACCGCCGAATTCGGTCTCAATCTCGCGAGCCGGGAAAGTGTTCCCAACGACGTGCCGCTGACTTGCGAGCAATTGACCGCGTATTTCCTGTCGCAGAGCAATGTCATCGCCGCCGTGGAGCATGGCACCGAGTCCATCGAGGACGTCGCGGCGTGGATAGACCACGGCGTGCGGCCCTATTTCAAGCAAACCGTAGGCAATTTTGCGTTTACGAGCGACATCCATTATTTGGTTAAATCGTAAAACTAACAGGGCGCAGGCAAGACTGCGCCCCTACAACCAAAGTCAGACCAGAAATTGAACCACGGAGGGCACAGAGGACACAGAGATTGGGATTCGGAAATCAGCATTCAGAACTCAGAATTTCTCTCTCCGTGGTATCCGTGTAATCCGTGGTTCAATATGCCGTCCCCACCCCCCTCTTTTTCGGCGTGCCAGCCGTCTGATTATCTGATTTAACTGGTCGTTTAACGCTGTTTTACCCATGAATCCCGTCCTCAAATTGATGCTCGAAGGCGAGGCGCTCAGCACGGCCCAGATGGCCGAAGTGCTGCGCATGGACGTGGCCCAAATCGAGAAGGAGCTGGCGGGGCTCAAGGCCCAGGGCGTGCTGCTCGGCTGGCGCCCGGTGCTCAACCCCGATTATCTTTCCGAAAACCAGGTTTTTGCGGTCATTGAGGTCAAAATCAGCCCCGAGCGCGAGGGCGGCTTCGACCGCCTGGCCACCCGCATCGCGAAGTTCGAGCAGGTGCGCACGTGTTACCTGATGTCCGGCGCCTATGACTTGATGGTGATTGTCAGTGCGCACAACCTGCGCGAGATCGCGGCGTTTGTCTTTGAGCGCCTGGCGACGCTGCACGGCGTGGTGTCCACCGCCACGCACTTCATGCTGCGAGCGTATAAGGAGCAGGGCTACCTGCTCGCGCGCGAACATGCCCCGGCGGACAAGCCGGCAGTGAGCGCCTAAAAACCGTCCGCCGGCCCGGAACGCTTTTGCGCAGACTGCCGCCGGTGGGATGGGGTTGTTTATCCTTCCATTTTCCCTTTTCAATTTTCCATTCGACTTTCCACCATGTCCGACGAATCCCAGCGTTTTGTGGCGAAACACGTGGCCAGCCTGCCCCGTTCAGGCATCCGCGATTTTTTTGCGGTCGTCGCCCAAATGCCCGAAGCAATCTCCCTCGGCATCGGGGAGCCGGACTTCGTCACGCCCTGGCACATCCGCGAGGCGGCGATTTACGCTCTCGAGCAGGGCAAGACGCACTACACCGACAACCGCGGCTTGCTCGCGCTGCGCAAGGCCATCTCGTCCTACGTCGAAAAACATTTCTCGCTCTCGTACCGCCCCGACGACGAAATCCTGACCACCGTCGGCGTGTCCGAAGCGCTCGACATCGCCCTGCGCGCCTTGGTCAACCCCGGCGACAAAGTCATCTACCACGAGCCGTGTTATGTGTCCTATGCGCCGAGCATTACGCTCGTCCATGGCGTCGCGGTCCCGGTCAAAACTTCGCCGCACGACCAATTCGCGCTCGACCCCGCTGCGCTCGCCGCCGCCTGGCAGCCGGGCTGCAAAGTCCTCGTTTTAAATTTCCCGACGAATCCCACTGGCGGCGTCGCCGATCGCGCCTGCCTGGAAAAAATCGCGCGCTTCGCCATCGAGAAAGACCTCGTCGTCCTCAGTGACGAAATTTATGCCGAGCTGACTTACGACGGCAACCACGTCTCCATCGCCACGCTGCCCGGCATGCGCGAGCGCACCATCTTTTTGCACGGCATGTCGAAGGCCTTTGCCATGACGGGCTTCCGCCTCGGTTACGCCTGCGGCCCGGCCGCGTTGATTGAAGCCATGATGAAGGTGCACCAATACTGCATGATGTGCGCGCCCATCCTTTCGCAGGCCGCCGGCATCGAGGCCCTGCGTCACGGCTGGGACGACGTTCTGCGCATGCGCGAAAAATACCAGCAGCGGCGCGACTACATTGTGTCGCGTTTCAACGAATTGGGGTTACCCTGTCATTTGCCGCGCGGCGCGTTTTACGCGTTTCCCAGCGTGGCGAAATTCGGTCTTCCCTCCATGGACTTTGCCAAACGTTTGCTTCACGAACAGAAAGTCGCCGTCGTTCCCGGCACGGCCTTCGGGCCCGGCGGCGCGGGTTTTGTGCGTGCCAGCTTCTCCACCGGCTACGACCAAATCATCCAGGCCGGCGACCGCATTGCGAAGTTTCTGGAAACGTTGAATACAGGCAAGGCGTCGTCGTGACCATTTCCCGCAGCGTGGCCCTCGTGGGCCGGCCCAACGTGGGCAAGAGCCGCCTGTTCAACCGGCTGACGGGCAAGCGCATTTCCATCGTGCACGACCAGCCCGGCGTCACGCGCGACCTCGTCTCCTATCAACTGCCCAATGCCGACGGCGGCTACCTGCTCATGGACACCGGCGGCATCGGCCTCGCGCCGGGCTTGTCGCCTTCCGTCATCATCGCCGCTACGGAGGAGCAAGTGGACTTCGCCCTCGCTGCCGCGGGACTCGTGCTTTTCATCACCGACGCCCGCTCCGGCCTGACCCACGCCGACGAACGCATTGCCGAGCGCCTGCGCCAGTTTCGCAAGCCCACCATTCTCGTCGCCAACAAGGCCGACGACGGCAAGCGCGCGGATGACGCCATGGCGGAATTTGCCCAACTCGGTTTCAAGGAATTCGTCACCGTCTCCGCCGAGCACGGCCTGAACATCGAGGAACTGCGCCAGAAAATTTTCAAGTACATCGGTCCCGCGCCCGAAGACGAAGCTCCCGTCGAAGCCGCTCCACAGCGCATCAAGTTCTCGCTCATTGGCCGCCCCAATGTCGGCAAGTCCTCCCTCGGCAATGCGTTGTTGAAGGACAAGCGCCTCGTCGTCAGCGAGGTTCCTGGCACTACGCGCGACGCCATCTCGATTGATTTCGATTTCAAGGGCGTCGACGAAAAAATGTGGCCCTTTACGCTGCACGACACTGCGGGCCTGCGCCCCCGCCCGAGCGTCAAAACCCCCGTCGAATTTTTCTCCCAAAACCGCTCCCGCGAAGCGATGGAGGACAGCGACGTCGTCTTCCTCGTGCTCGATGCGCTCGAAGGCGTCACCAAGCAGGACAAGGTGCTCGCCGGCGACGTGATTAAACTGGGCCGCGGCCTCGTTATTGTTGTCAACAAATGGGACATCGCCCGCGCGCGCTTTGAGAAAAAGCCCATGGAGGGTTACGCCAACGAGCGCGAATTCCGCGAACATTTTGCCCGCGCCATCCAGGGCCACATGTTTTTCCTGCCCAAATCGCCGATTCTGTTCACCTCGGCGACCGAGGGCTTGAACGTGCCGGATATTTTAAAAGTCGCGCGCTCCGTGGTGACGACGATGAACAAGCAGCTCTCCACTGGCCCGCTCAACCGCGTGCTGAAGGATTATCTGGAAGCCATTCCGCCCAAGCGCGTCGGTGGCAAGCGCTTCAAGTGCTATTACGCGGTGCAGGTCGCGCGCCAGCCGTTTACGATTCGCCTGTATTGCAACAGCGCGGAGAAACTCGACGAGACGTATTCGCGCCATCTGGCGGCGGGCGTGCAGGAGGCGTTTAAATTGTATGGTTGACCGATGCGCTTCGACCTCGTGGGCAAACCCCCGCGCAAGGAAGGCACGAAGTTCACCAGCGCCAAACCCGGCGAAGGTAATAAATATATTCGCGGGCGGAATCAGACGCGGCATACGCCGCACAAGCCGTACATAAAATTTAATCCGCGGTCGAAGAAGCGGTTGAGCAGTGATTAGGGGATTAGTGTAGCGCGGTGCTTCAGCCCGCGCTTCAGGGATTAAACGTGATTAGCGGAAGCGCAGGCTAAAGCACCGCGCCATAAATTGGGCCATTGCCGCCAATGAGTCCTAACTTGTACAGCCAGCCGAGTTTGGAATATAAACTGCCATGGGTTTGTCCTATGGCGTTTTTGTGCAGGCATTCTTGCTGGCGGTCGGCCTGGTTTGGTGCAAGGAAATGTTTTCCAAATCGCGGGAGCATCTGGAGGAATTTCGCACCGGTGATTGGCCCCGGCGGATCGCGCTGCTTCTCCTCTGGGTGCTTACCGTGCTTATTCTATTGGCGTGTGTCCATTTCATCTATGTGGTTGGCTTCAGGATCTGGCAAGGCCTCCAAAAATTCCGTGGTTTATAATGCCTAACCACCCCCACGCATCATGAAACCCTTCCTTTACCTTGGTTTTGCCCTGGCCGCCCTGCTCACCGCTTGCAAGAAAGCGCCCACCGACGCCGAGGCCATTCAGGGCACCTGGCTCCCCGTCTCGGCCACGTTGTTGGGCCAGCCCGTCGGCGACGCAATCTTGCAGACCATCAGCCTCAAAGTGGACATTGACACGTACGAGATTCACTCCGGCACCGACACTGACTTCGGCACTTATACGCTGGACGCCACCACCACGCCCAAGCGCATGACCGTCACCGGCACCGCGGGGGTCAACAAGGGCAGGACCTTCCCGGCGATTTATGAGCTGAACGGCGACACCCTCCGCATCTGCCACGACCTCTCCGGCAAACAACGCCCCACCGAATTTAAAAGCACCGTCGGTACGCAGCTCTATTTAGTGACTTATCAGAGGAAGAAGGAGTAGGGGGTATGTTTTCGGTGATTCTTACATTAAGAAAATGAACAAAACGCTATTAGATGAATTTTTTTCTGAAGATGCCTCAACCTACATTAAAGGTAAGCTTTTAGAGGCGATTCAGAAGGGCAAAACAAACGATTCTCTTGCCGTTCGTGAATTTACTTTCAATCGCTTCAACGTCATCCTCAATTTTCAGGCGAGAGAGGTAATCTTACAGGATGATCTAAAGATGGGTCCTGAAGATGAATACAAGCTCAGTATCGAAAAATTTGAAATTATTTTATTGGCCACAAAACACTAATCAAAAAAACATTTTAGTTTTGATTTACCGCCCCCAGGCGCCGCGCTGGCTGCCGAAGCGCGAGCGGTTGGCGCTTTTGCGGTGGCGTAAACCCGAATGTTGCGCCGGGCCGGGATGATGCGGGCGGCCCGAATAATCACTCTGCGACGCCCGCGGCGCGCGGTCGGAATAATCCGGGCGCTGGTGCTCCGAGCGGGGCGCGTAATGTCCGCGTGCGGGTTGCGCCGGCGTGTGCGAATGGCGATTGGTCGCGTAGGGCGCGCGCGGCGGATAAGCCTGACGCGGTGCCTGATGCGGCCGTTCCGAATAATCCTGGCGATCGGAATGCGAGCGCGCTGGGCGTTCGTTATACGACGGACGTTCTGATTGAAAGGGGCGGGGAGCGTGGCTGCGCTCTTGATGGGCGGGACGGCTCGCGGTATGCGGCGGGCGCGTGGCCGTGTGGGCCGGGCGATGTGCGGGGCGGTCGTCACGACGTTCACCTTCGTGTGCGGCGCGTTCGTGATGCACCTTGGGCGCGTGCGTGGACCGTTCGGCGTGTTCCGCCGCTGGCTGGGGATGAGTCTTGGGATGCGTCTTCGGCGCGAGGCTCACTGGACGAGGCAGCGTGGGCCGGGGCAGCGAGGGAATCCCGCCAATCGCCGGTGCGCTCGAAGGTGCAGTTGAACCCGCCGACTGCTGACCGAGTGGGCGATAGTTCGGAATCTGCATCCGAATCAAATGCTGGATGTTGCGCAGGTCGCGGCGTTCGCTCGGTTCGCAGAAGGAGAGCGCCTTGCCCTCTTTGCCGGCGCGGGCCGTGCGGCCAATGCGGTGCACGTACGCGTCGGGTTCGTGCGGAATATCGTAATTGATGACGAGCGCGATGCCCTTCACATCAATGCCGCGCGCAGCGACATCCGTGGCGACGAGCACCTGCACGCGGCCGTTGCGAAAGCTTTCAAGCGCGCGCTGGCGGGCGCCCTGCGACTTATTGCCGTGAATGGCTTCGGTGTTGTAACCGTCGCGGTCGAGATTCTTCGCGAGTTTGTTCGAGCCATGCTTGGTTTTGCAAAAAATCAGCACGAGCTCGTCTTTGTAATCAAGTAACACCTGGCGCAACAATGGGTACTTGCCGCCGTGTTCGACGTAGCAAACTTCCTGGGCGACCTTGTCCGCCGTCGGCGTGCCGGGTGTCACGGCGATGCGCACGGGCTCTTTGACCACTTTCGACGCGAGCGCCAAAATGCTGGGCTGCATCGTCGCGGAAAAAAGCACCGATTGGCGCTTCGGCGGGAGCTTGGTGACGATGCGGTTGATGTCCGGCGCAAAGCCCATGTCCAGCATGCGGTCGGCTTCGTCGAGGACGAAAATTTCCACCTTGTCGAAACGGACGTGCCCCTGGTTGGCGAGGTCGAGCAACCGGCCCGGCGTGGCGATGCAAATGTCGGCATTCTGCGCGCCGCGCACCTGCGGCATCTGGCCGACACCGCCGTAAATCACCACGTGCTTGAGATGCAGAAAGCGGCCGTAGTTGTGAAAGCTGTCGCCAATTTGCACGGCGAGTTCGCGCGTGGGCGTCAAAATCAACACGCGCGGGCAGCGGACGACACGCACGGGGGATTCCGAGGAGAGAATCTGCAAAATCGGCAGCGCGAACGCCGCGGTCTTGCCGGTGCCGGTCTGCGCGGAGCCGAGAATGTCCTTACGGGCGAGGAGATGCGGTATGGCCTGCGCCTGAATCGGCGAGGGAGTCTCGTATTTCTTTTCTTTGAGGGCGCGGAGAATCGGCGCAGAGAGACCTAGCTGGTCAAAGGTGGTGGCGTGAGCCGTAGCGGCGGGAGTCGTCATAATCAGTCAGCGACCCCGGCCATTTGCTTGGCCTGGCGCTTGCGGTCTTCGGGATTTAAAAATTTCTTGCGCAGGCGCAGGCTCTTCGGCGTCGCTTCGACGTATTCGTCCGGCGCGATGTATTCGATGGAGCGTTCGAGCGTGAGTTTGATCGGCGGTGTGAGCTGGATGCCCTTGCCTTCGCCCTTGGAACGCACGTTGCTCAACTGTTTTTCGCGCGTCGGGTTAATCGGCAGGTCGTCGGCGCGCGGGTTTTCGCCCACAATCATGCCTTTATAGACTTCCTCGCCGGCAGTGATGAACAGCTTGCCGCGCTCCTGCAACTGGTCGAGCGCGTAGGAAGTGGCGACGCCCGTGTCGGTCGAAACCAGCGTGCCTGTGAGGCGCGAGGAGATTTCTCCGGCGTGCGGGCGGTATTCGAGGAACAGGTGCGACATCACGCCGCGGCCGTTCGTCAAATTCATCAAATCAAATTCAAAGCCAATCAAACCGCGCGTGGGGATGGTCGCTTCAATCGTCACACTGTGCGGGTGGGTTTCCATCTGGTTAATCGCACCTTTGCGGGCCGACAGCACCTTCATCACACTGCCGATGGTTTCTTCCGGCAATTCGAGCCACAGCGATTCAAAGGGTTCCAGCGTCTTGCCGCCTTCGCTCTTGGTGATGACCACCGGGCGCGAGACGAGCACTTCATAGCCTTCGCGGCGCATTTGCTCAACGAGCACGGCAATCTGCATCGCGCCGCGCGCGGAAACATAAAATACACCGGCGCGTTCAGATTCCTCGACGTGGATGCTGATGTTGCCCTTCTGCTCGCGGTCGAGGCGTTCGCGGATTTGGCGGGAAGTAACGAGTTTGCCTTCGCGGCCCACAAACGGCCCGTCGTTCACGGCAAATTCCATGCGGATGGTCGGCGGGTCAATGTCAACGAAGGGCAGGGCGGGCTGGTCTTCCTGGGCACAGAGCGTTTCGCCAATGTCGAGGTCCGTAAACCCGGCCAGGCCGACGATGTTGCCGGAGATGCCGAGCGTGGAGTCGGTGGAGGAAGTGCCGCTGTATTCAATCACTTTGGTGATTTTGCAACGGTCGCGCGCGCCGTTTTTCTGCACGCGGTAAATCATGTCGCCGGTCGTGACCTGGCCGCCGATGATTTTGCCGATGGCGATGCGGCCGACGTAGTCGTCCCACGCAATATTCGACACCAGCATCGTGAACGGCGCCTTGGGGTCAGCCGCGGGGGCCGGGATGTAGGAAAGAATTGTTTCCAGCAGCGGAATCATGTCCACCGGCTTGTCGCCGAGTTCGCGCACGGCGAAACCGTCGCGGGCGCTGCCGTAGAGGAAGGGGGCGTTGAACTGCTCTTCGGTGGCGTGCAGTTCGAGAAAGAGTTCCAGCACCTGGTCGTGGACCTTCTTGGGGTTGCTGTTTTCGCGGTCAATCTTGTTGATGAACACGATGGGGCGCAGGCCCTGTTTCAAAGCTTTGCGCAGCACGAAGCGCGTTTGCGCCTGGGGGCCGTCATAGGCATCCACCACGAGCATGACGCCGTCCACCATTTTCATGACGCGTTCGACTTCGCCGCCAAAGTCCGCGTGGCCCGGGGTGTCCACGATGTTGATGATGTTCTCGCGCCAGTGCACGGACGTGTTCTTGGCCTTGATGGTAATGCCCTTTTCGCGCTCGAGGTCCATGCTGTCCATGACGCGCTCGGCGACGACCTGATTGGAGCGAAAGGCGCCGCCCTGGCGCAGGAGCTGGTCCACGAGCGTGGTTTTGCCGTGGTCAACGTGGGCGATAATGGCGAGATTGCGGATGTGCTGGCTCATAGAAATGGCTGATATGTCACGCACAGGTGAACCCCGACTGCCGGGGCCCGAACGTGCGCAAACGATAATCTTGTCAAACAATTTCCCCCATAGCGAGCGGAAAAACGCAGGGGGTTTTATGCTTCCGTTCCCGCCCGCCTTTCCTTCATGCTGGTGCCACCCTTATGCCCATCATCCGCTCAACAAGTTACAAAGGTTGGAACGCCCTCGCCCTGGTCACGGACCGCGTGGAACTCATTATCCCGCTGGACGTTGGCCCGCGCGTGATTTCGTGCTCCCTGGATGGCGGGCCGAATCTCTTCGCGACCGTCGGCACCGAACTGGGCAAGACCGGCGAAAAGGATTGGAAGATCCGCGGCGGCCACCGCCTCTGGCACGCGCCGGAAGTCCCGCCCCGTAATTACCAGCCGGACAACCTGCCCATCACCGCCAACAAGCTCCCCGGCGGCAAGGGCCTGCGCCTCGACCAGCCCGTCGAGGAGAAAACCGGCATCCGCAAGAGTTTTACCATCGAAGCCCTCAGCGACACGGATTTTAAGGTCACCCACACGCTCAAGAACGAGAACATGTGGGCCGTCGAGCTTTCGCCCTGGGCGCTGACGGTCATGGGGCGCGACAGTTATACCGTGATTCCCTTCAACCCCAAAGTCCCCCACGGCCAGACCCTCGTGCCGGATTATTCGCTGGTGCCGTGGACGTACACCGACTTCACCGACCCCGTGTGGGACTTTCACCGCGACTACATCGGCATCCACGTTAATAAAGGCACCCAGTCGCAAAAACTCGGCCTCACCAATTTCCCCGGCTGGGCGGCGAACTGGCAAAAGGGCGGCACGTTTGTCAAATTCTGGGCGGTCAATAAAAACGCGACGTATCCCGACTTCGGCTGCTCTTTTGAGACTTACGTCTGCGACTTCATGAACGAACTGGAATCGCTCGGGCCGTTGGAAAAACTCGAACCCGGCGCCACCGCCACCCTCGTCGAATACTGGGGTCTGTTCGAAGGCATGCCCAAGCCCGACAAGGATTCCGTGTTCGCGAATCAATTCCGCCCCACCATTGACGCGTGGCTGCATAAATTGACGGCGGAGAACACCCGCGCCAAAAAGTCCAAATAATTTTTAACTCGTTTCGGAGACTCCTTTCGCCGCGACCATGCGCATAGCCTTCTTCGGTTCCGATACCATCGCCATCCCGGCGCTGGAGTATCTCCATTGGGCCGAAGGGATAGAACTCGCGGGCGTCGTTTCGCAGCCCGACCGCCCCGCGGGCCGTGGCCGCCACCTGCACACCAATCCCGTCTCGGCCTGGGCGCACCAGCAGGGTCTGCCTTTGCTCCAGCCGGAAAAACCGGGCGAGGAAGAAATATCCTGGTTGAAGACCCAGCACGTGGACCTCGTGCTCGTCATGGCTTACGGGCATATTCTAAAAAAAGATTTGTTGGAGACTCCGTGCTTGGGGATGTGGAATCTCCACGCGTCGTTGCTGCCGGCGTATCGCGGAGCGTCGCCAGTGGAGACCGCCCTCGCTTGTGGCGAAAAGGAAATCGGCGTGTCACTCATGCGCATCGTCGCGAAAATGGACGCCGGCCCCATTGTCGCCCAGGTCCATGTTCCAATTCGGAACACCGACACCGGACTCATTTTGCGCGAGCGCATCGGCCATGCCTGCGTGCCGCTCTTGCAGCGTCACTTGGCCAAATTGGCCGATGTCGCTTTTGCGCCCACACCACAGGACGAAGCCCAAGTCACCTATTGCCGCAAGCTCCACAAATCCGACGCGCACGTGGATTTTTCTCTTTCCGCCGCCGAACTCGAACGCCGCATCCGCGCCTTCCAACCCTGGCCGGGCGTCAGCGTGACTCACGACGCCGTGGATCTCAAAGTCGGTTCCGCGTCTATTATAGATGAACCCACTACCGCCGCGCCGGGCACCGTGTTGCGCGCCGGCGAGGGTGGGGTGGATGTCGCCACCGGCCACGGCGTCCTCCGCTTGCTTTCTTTGCAACGCCCGGGTGGGAGAATGTTCGAGGCGGCCGAATTTTTGCGCGGTTACCGTCTCGAACCTGGCGCCATCTTAAAAAGTCACTCGCTGCGTCCGCTGGTATCCAACGTGCCTTTTCCGCGCGCGGCTTTTTTTTGACAGCGGTCGGAAAATGGGATAGTCTCGGACAACCAACGTTTTACATCATGAAAACCTTAGCTTTTCGTTCCGCTCCCTGGAATTTCGGTTTGGCCGCGCTGCTGGTGCTCTCCGTACCAGCCTTGACCGCGCAAACCGCGCCAAATCCCACGCCGACCTCGCCGTATAATTCCACGCCGACCTCGCCTTACAATAGCACGCCGTCTTCGCCTTATTCTTCACCCTCCTCGCCGGGTTCTACGGCCACAATCGCCGCCATGCAGGAGGATATCCAAGCCCTCCAGCGCGAAGTCGGCCAGCTTCGCCTCCGCGCTGATTCACTCGAACAGGATAATGCGGAACTGAAAAAGCGCATCCCCACCTCGCTGGAAATCAAGAACATGGTGGAAAATGTTGTCGCGGCCAGCCGCGCGGAAGTCAGCAAGGATCTCGAAAAGAAAATCGCCCAGGCCAATGATGACTCGCGCAAGGAAATTTTGGCCGAAGTCGCCAAGGAGATGAAAGTTTTCGCCGACGAGACGAATGCCCAATTGGATAAACTGGCCCACGCCATCGGCAGCACCCCCACGCCGCATCCGACTACCGTCACTTCCGGTCCGCCGCGCAACTACAGCAATGGCTTCGAGTACAAGGTGCAAAAGAACGAAAGCTTAACCCTGATCGCGAAAAGGAACAACGTGTCGGTGAACGACATTCGCCAGGCCAGTCATTTGACCAGCGACTCTTTGCGCGAGGGTCAGACGATTTGGATCCCTAAAAAAGAAGGTGCGCCATCGCCCGCCCCGTCCACTTCCACCGTGCCGCCCGAGGGGCTCACACTCGGGCCGATTTCCAACGGCCCCTCGACTTCGGCCAAGTGAGTTCTTTTAATTCTACCCCAACATTCCCCTTATGTCCTCTCCTGCCAAAAACCGCCTTGGTCGCGGCCTGGGTAATTTAATCTCCGGCGGTGGCACCACGCCCGCCCCGGCGGCGGATAAATCAACGCCCGCCGCCCCGCCGCTCAAGGCCGCGCCGCCCACCGGCCTCGCCGGCTTTATCGAGGTCGCCGTCTCCGCCGTCGAGCCGGGCGGCAAGCACCAGCCCCGCCGCAATTTTGACGACGCGCAGTTGAAGGAACTGGCCGACAGCATCCGCTCCGAGGGCCTGTTGCAGCCCATCGTCGTGCGCCGCCATGGCGACAAATTTCAACTGATTGCCGGTGAACGCCGCTGGCGCGCCTGCCAGTTGGTCGGCCTCAAAATCATCCCCGCCCGCGTCGTCGAGGCCAGCGACCAGTCCTCCGCCGTCATGGCGATGATCGAGAATTTGCAGCGCGCCGACCTGAACCCCATCGAAGAGGCGCTCGGCTACGCCAGTTTGCTGCGCGACTTTTCGCTGACCCAGGAAGCCATCGCCGAGCGCGTGGGCAAAGCCCGCACCACCGTGGCCAACGCGCTGCGTCTGCTCGCCCTCGAGCGCGAAGTGCAGGGCTACCTCGCCAAGGGGCTGCTCAGCACCGGCCACGCCAAAGTCCTGCTCGGCATCGCCGACGAAGGCCAGCGCGTGGTGCTCGCCCGGCGTTCTTTGGAAGATGGCTGGAGCGTGCGCGAGCTGGAGCGCCAGTCCCGCAAAATGAAGGCGGAGACGACCGTGCGCCGCACCGGGCCGGCCAGCAGCGAGGCCGAGCAAAACATCGTGCGCGACGTGGAAAAACGCATCGCCGCGAAACTCAACACCCGCGTCTCCCTCAAACACACCCCCAAGCACGGCCGCATCGTCATCGAATATTTCGGCAACGAAGATCTGCAAAGAATTTTGGAGCGGATTGGCGTGGGGTCGTGAGGGGGTTTTACCTCATCAATAAATGCTTGGAATTAGTTTAGCAATTCATCAAATGCTATCTAACACCATTCCATCCGCATGAAAACTTTCAAAAACACTTTGCTGCTTTTAATGGTTTGGTTTGCAGGGACCGCACAACAACGTATTGACGAAGCAAATAAAGTTCTCAAAGAAGGCACTCAGGCACCAAAGAATTAGCAGATCATGGAACTTAAAAACGAACTTTCGACGACACAGCTCGAACTACAAGCGCGAATTGCGCAGCGTCGGATCAAGGAGATTGAAGCGATTTTGGCATCAGGTGTTCAAGCACCATTAAGTCAAGGTATAGATGCGGACTTATCTGAAGTAATTAAACGTTTATATGATGCTTCACTATCCGATGCTGATCTTTCATCATGTATAGAGATTTTAGAGATGTTGATTTTAACTGAAGGATTGCCTCCGCTTTTAAGTCTATTAAAGAGCGATGGCTATGACTTAACCCTCAGAGAGAAAGCAGCTCAAGCTATTGCTATTATAGGTGTTAAAGATATTGAAAACGAGTTGCGTGTTCTACTTAATTCTCCGTCACCAACTTTGCGTAGCCTTGCCAAAGCTGCACTTACGAAACCAGCATAACACCCCCTTTTCAGCCTTGCCCGATACCCCCGGAAAAACCAATCCGGGCAATTTATCTCCTCTTTTCCGTCTCCGTCTCGCTCTTAAGCGAGCCCCAGCATTGGGGTGAATACCCCCATTGTGAATCCCTAGCGTTTCCGGTAGAGTGAAACATTCATGAGTCAAAACACTCCTAACTCGCTGGCCTTGGCTTCGGTAGCCAACCTGGTCTGCGAGACCGCCCGATCGCAAGCGCTGATGGCGAGCCTGATGGCCCAGCACCTGCCGAATTTAAACGAACGCGAAAAACAATCCCTGCTGGAAGCCGGCAAACAAATGAACATGCAGGTGCTCAATCTCCAGTATTCGGTGACGCGCTCGTCCGATCTTGGCCGGATTTGATGCGCACCCCCAAACTTTCCCCTTATGAAACGCGTCATACTTATCGAAGATCAGGTCTCCGTTCGCGAAATGCTCGCGACCGTGTTGCGCATGGATGGCGGGTACGAAATTGTGGCCGAATGTAGCGACGGCCATACCGCCTACGCCGCTTGCCTGGAACACAAACCGGATTTGGTCATCCTGGACGTCCTGCTGCCCGGCCTCAATGGCGTCAGCGTGCTCAAGCGTTTTACGCGTCAATTAAAGGACACCCGCGTGCTGGTTCTTTCCGGGTTTTCCAATCCGGCCCTCGTGCGCGAGTTGCTCCTGGCGGGTGCGCATGGTTTTGTGGGCAAGTCCGCCAACCTCGCCGAACTGCGCAAAGGCATTCATACCGTGGCCGATGGCGGCACCTTCTTTAGCCCCTTCATTACCGATATGTTGCGCGAAGTAATCATGAACCCGCATCAGATCCGTCGCCATGACCTCGACGCGCTCACGAAACGGGAACGGGAAATTTTGCAGCTCATTGCGGAAAGTCATAGCACCCGGGAAATTGCAAAAAAGCTCGAGGTCAGCATCAAGACCGCCGAAAACCACCGCACGAACCTGATGAAGAAGCTCAAGCTGCATGATGTGGCAAGCCTGACCCGTTTCGCCATCGAACACGGCATGACGACCGTCAATGTCACCCCGGCCGCGTAGTGGGCGGCAGTACAGCTCGGTCGGGCCGGGCACCCCCTTTTCAGGCTTGCCCGAGGCCCCGGGAAAAGCCAATCTGGGCGGTTTAACACCTCTCTTCCGGCTTCGCCATGGTCACTATTCTCATTTCCCTTTTCATGTTCGTCCTGCTTGTCGTCTCCGGACTGATGACGGTCATCATCCTGATGCAGAAGCCCAGTGCCAATGCCGGCATGGGCGCGGCCCTCGGCGGCGGCGCGGCGGAATCCGTCTTCGGCGGCGAAGCCTCCGGCCAGTTGCTCAAATTCACCATCCGCATCGCAGTGGCGTTTTTCGTCATCTCTTTCCTCCTATATATGAGCATCGTGGCCGCCCACCGCCCAGTGGCGTCCAATTCTCAGGTACCCTCGCTCAAAGACATGGGCGTCGCCCTCCCGGTGGCTCCTGCTGCTTCCAGCAAGCCTGCCGCGACTTCTGCCGCCGCCCCCCAGGCCGCCAGTACGGCGGCTTCGTCTTCGTCCAAGTAGATTGTAGGGCTCGCGCTTGCGCGATGCCGCCCCCAATCTCTCGGCGCAGCGCAAGCGCTGGCCCTACCCCCGATATTAACGGGAACTTTCATCCACGAATAGCCACGAATGAAAGACTCCATGCCATCTTCCTTCTTCATTAGTGTTAATTCGTGGATAAAATTCTTTCCCCGCCTCCTCTGCGGCTTGCTCGCGTCCCTGCTCCTCGGCTCCTCCCTCGCCCGCGCCCAGCCCCTCCATAGTGAGGAAGTCGCCAACCCTGCCCCGGTTCCGCTCAGCTCCGCCGACGCCGACCAGGAACTTTTCAAATTTCGCCACGGGCGGCTCGATGGCGACTTCTGCCTCGCCTTTGAACTCCTCCACCGCCCTCGCCGGGGCGACGACACCGCCTACATCGGCGCCGCCTGGGGCACTTGGAATGACCAAGGGCCGATAACTCGCTTTCGCGTCATTCAAAAATCCACTGCGTCCACCTCGGGTCCACCCGCGGCGACTCCCGTCATCTGGGAATGGCTCGTGCAAAACGGCGCGACCCCGCACATCTGGGCGCTGACTCCGGGTACCACCACCGCACGCGAAGTCCCGGCCACGGAATGGCGCACGCCGCTCTTTCCCGGCACGGTTTACACGCCCTTTGATTTGCTTATGCCCTTTTTGTATTGGGCCGACTCCACTTACGCCGGCACTGACCGACCCAATGGCCGCGGCGTGGACATGTTTGTCCTCAAACCCCCGGCTTCCGCACCCGTCCCCAGCATCGGCAGCGTGCGGATTTCCATGGACCGCGAATTTTTGAACCTCGTGCGCACCGAGCAATTCGACCCCAAGGGCAAGCTCGTGCGGAAATTCGACCTGCAAAGCTTTGCCAAGGTGCAGGAGCAATGGATGATTCAAACCTGCCAGTTGCTCGACGTGACCACCGGCGACTACGACCGTTTTGATGTCAAGTCCGCCGCAATGAAGCAGAAACTGGATGCAGTGATTTTCGACCCGGCCCACCTGGGCGAGAAGGCCGCATTGCCCCCGCAGTCGGCTTGGGCGAATTTGTAGGCGCGTTTGCGTCTTTGTTACGCAAAAATGTTTGCCAAATCGGCTGAATTGGCAAGTATCGCCCTTCGGCCACTCGCCGCACGTACTATGCCTTCAGCCATGACGGAACCGGGATTATCCATCTGGGCGCGTCAAATCGCCCCGTCACCGACTTTGGTCGTGGACGCGAAGGCCAAGGCGTTGAAGGCCTCCGGCAAGGATGTCGCCGTCTTCGGCGCCGGTGAACCCGATTTCGATACACCGGAATTTATCAAGGAAGCCTGCGCAAAAGCCCTCAAAGACGGCCAGACCAAGTACATTGCCTCCGCTGGTTTGCCCGCGTTGCGCTCGGCACTGGCCGCTGAATACAAGGCCAAGGGTTTTGGCGACGTCAAGGACACCCAGGTCATCGTCAGCCCCGGCGGCAAATTTTCCTGCTACCTCGCCATCATGTCGGTGATTTCTCCCGGCGACGAGGTCATCATCCCCGCGCCGTATTGGGTGAGCTATCCCGAAATGGTGAAGCTCGCGGGCGGTATTCCCAAATTCGTTTTTGCGGGCGACGACACCGGTTTCCGCATCCAGCCCGATCAGTTGCGCCAGGCCATCACGCCGAAGACGCGCCTCGTTATTTTAAATAGTCCGTCAAACCCCACCGGCGCGGTTTACCCGCGCAAGGAACTCGAAGCGCTTGTCAAAATCTGTACGGATGCGGGTATCTATATTCTGTCCGACGAAATTTACGAACAGCTCGTCTATGATGGCGTCACTTCGTGCAGCCCGGCGACTTTCTCGCCCGAGGCCGCGAAGCTGACCATCACCGCTGCGGGTTTCAGCAAAACGTATGCGATGACCGGCTGGCGTCTGGGTACATTGGTCGCACCGCCGAAGATTGCCGCCGCCGTGGCCGATTTGCAGAGCCAGATGACTTCCAATGCCACGAGTTTTGCCCAATTTGGCGCGTTGGCCGCGTTGCAACAGCCGGAAAAGGCCAAGGCTGCCGTCGCTACGATGCTGGCCGTCTTCGACCGCCGTCGCGTTCACTTGTGGAAGGGCCTTAACGCCATTCCTGGCCTGCGCTGTTTCCGCTCGGAAGGCGCGTTTTATCTTTTCCCCAACATTTCTTCGTTCGGTCTGAGTTCTGACGAATTCGCCGCCCGCCTGCTCGATGAGGAACTCGTCGCGCTCGTGCAGGGTTCCGCCTTTGGTGCGGACGACTACGTGCGCCTCAGTTACGCCACATCCGACGACGTCATCGACAAAGGCATCGAACGCCTGGGCCGTTTTTGCGCGCGTCTTGCTGCCCGCCAGCCCGCCGCCTCCCGCGCCTAATTTTCATTATACCCAAATCATGAGCTACCAGAATGTCACCCCGCCCGCCGGCGGTCGTATCACTATCAAAGGCGGTCAGTTAACTGTGCCGGAAAATCCCGTGCTCCCTTACATCGAGGGTGACGGCACTGGCCCCGACATCTGGCGTGCCTCCCAACTCGTGTTCGACGCCGCCGTGGCCAAGGCTTACAACGGCAAGCGCAAGATTTCCTGGTTTGAAGTTTATGCCGGCCAGAAGGCTTTCGATAAATTTCAAAACTGGCTGCCGAACGACACGCTCACCGCGTTCCGCGAATACTTGGTCGGCATCAAAGGTCCGTTGACCACCCCGGTCGGCGGCGGTATCCGCTCGCTCAACGTCGCCTTGCGGCAGGAACTGGACTTGTTCGTGTGCCTGCGCCCCGTGCGCTATTTCCAGGGCGTCGAAAGCCCGGTCAAGCATCCCGAGCATGTGGATATGACGATTTTCCGCGAAAACACCGAAGACATTTACGCGGGCATCGAGTTCGCCGGTGGCACGCCCGAGGCGGCCAAAATGCTCGCCTTCCTCGAAAAGGAATTTCCCAAAGGCTTTGCCAAGGTTCGTTTTGGCTCGCAGGAGAAAACCTCCGCCTGGCAGCGCGAACTCGAAGCCATCGGCGCGCCGAAGCGCGACCTGACTGTCCAATGTGGCATCGGCATCAAGCCGGTCAGCTACCTCGGCACTGAGCGCCTCGTGCATAGCGCGATTGGTTTCGCGATCAAGCACAAGCGCAAGAGCGTGACGCTCGTCCACAAGGGCAATATCATGAAGTTCACCGAGGGTGGCTTCCGTGACTGGGGCTATCAAGTCGCCAAGGAAATGTACGGCGCGGTGGAAATTGATGGCGGGCCTTGGTGCAAAATCCCCGACGGAAAACCCGGCGCGGGCCTCATCATCAAGGACGTCATCGCCGATGCCTTCCTGCAGCAAATTCTCACACGCCCGAAGGATTACGAAGTCATCGCGACGTTGAACTTGAACGGCGACTATATTTCCGACGCCCTCGCGGCCCAAGTCGGCGGCATCGGCATCGCCCCCGGCGGCAATATTAACTATGTCACCGGCCATGCCGTGTTCGAAGCCACCCACGGCACTGCGCCCAAGTACGCCAATTTGGACAAGGTCAACCCCGGCTCGGTCATTCTCTCCGGCGAGATGATGTTGCGCCACCTGGGCTGGAACGAAGCGGCGGATGCCATCATTCGCGGACTCGAAAAGGCCATCACCGACAAGGTTGTAACCTATGATCTGGCTCGCTTGATGCCCGGTGCTCGCGAGGTGAAGTGCTCCGAGTTCGGCACGGCCATCATTGAGCGGATGTAACGTCGAAGGCTGGATTCGGTAGTAGGGGGTGCGGGGGTTAAAAAACCCCTCTCCGGAGGTATTTTTTTATCGGCAAGTGCCTCAGAGTGTGTAACCTATGGCGTTTACCCCCGTGAATGTTTCTGTCGTAGTCCCTGTTTACAATGAAGAGCGCACCGTCGTGGTGCTGCTCAAGCGCGTGCTCGATTCGGGCCTCAAACTCAAGGAGATCATCGTTGTGGACGATGGCTCCAAGGACTCCACGCGAGAAAAGGTCGCGGAGTTGGCGGCCACGGAGCCGCTCATTCGCCTGATGCCCCAGCGGCAAAACAGCGGCAAGGGTGCGGCCCTCCATGCCGGATTTGCCGCGGCCACCGGCGATATCGTCGTTGTGCAGGATGCCGACCTCGAGTACGACCCCGCGGAGTTGCCCCGCCTGATGATTCCTTTGGAAAATGGAGTGGCGGACGCGGTTTTTGGATCACGCTTTATTGGCGGCGATGCGCACCGTGTGCATCTTTTCTGGCATATGGTCGGTAATCAGGTGCTCACGCTGTTGTCCAATATGTGTACCAACTTGAATCTCACCGACATGGAGTGCTGCTATAAAGCCTTTCGCCGCGAAGTCATTCAAAGCCTCAAACTGGAGGAAAAGCGTTTCGGTTTTGAACCGGAAGTTACCGCGAAGATCGCCAATAAAAAAGTGCGCGTGTATGAAGTGGGCGTTTCCTATTTCGGGCGTACTTACGCCGAGGGCAAAAAGATCGGCTGGAAAGACGGTTTCCGTGCGCTCTACTGCATCGCCAAATACAGTTTCTTCCGGTGAACGCTGCCGCCGACCCGCCCGACCCTGGTGCTCCACGCACGCGGCGGAGTGGGTGGTTGATTGGCCTGATGGTGGCAGTGGTCATTTATGGGGTCGGGTACCTGATTTGGTATTTGGGCACGCCTTTGGGCCGCGCGCCGCAATTGGACGCCGCGGAAAATCTGGCGCTGGCGGCAAAAATCGCCGCCGCCACTTTGCCCCACGAGCCGTTTTACCGCGCCATGCTCTACCCGGCGGTTTTGGCGCTGCCACTGAAGTTGGGTTTTTCAGCTGAAAATCTACCCGCGTTGGCGGCAATTTTTGGCCTGCTTTGCCATTTTGCGACCACCCTCGGCGTGGCGAGATTGGCCGCGCGTTTATGGGTCGGTTCTCGCGAAAAACCAGCGGCCTTCCTCGCGGCCGTGCTCTGGGGCTTCAATCCCGTGGCGTTGTTTTACGCCGTGGATGTACTCGACACCGTTCCTTCGCTCGCCCTTGCCGTTTGGGCGCTGGTGTTGTGGACGCGTCCAGGCCAGCGTAAACTTGATGCACTCATCGGTGGCGTATTACTGGGCCTCGCCGTGGCGGCTCGTCCGCATTTTTTGCCCTTGGTCTTTATTGCTCCGCTTGCTCGCGGCTGGTTGGCGGGTCGCTGGAAGCTACACTGGCCTGACGCGCTTGCTTGGGCGGGCGCCGCAGTGGTACTTTTGTTGTTAGGGGGCGTTCAGGTTTGGTGGAGTGGGGGATTTCGCATCCTGCCGGTACAAGGCCCGTATAATTTTTACGCCGCCAACCGCCCCGGCGCCAATGGCCGCTATTACACCCAACAGCTCTATTTTGACCAACTTCCCCCTGGAGAGAATCCTGCGCAAAAGGAAGCCGCCGTTTTGTACGATCAGGCCAAGCTTCAGAATTCTGCATCCGAAAGTGCTTATTGGCATGAACAAGCCTGGTCGGCCATTCAGCAAAACCCCGGTGGCTGGTTGAAATTGCTGGCAAAAAAAGTTTATTACCTCCTGAACGACTTCGACCAGTATAACAACAAAACCTTTGCCTGGCATCAGCAGGGATCCCCCTGGCTGCGCTGGAATTTTTTAGGGTGGGGGCTGCTGTTTGTTTTATCGACGGGCGCGCTGGCCCTGCGGGGCGGCAATCAGCAGATTTTGGCCACCGAGTTTAATTGCCCCATTATGGCGGGCGTTTTGCTGGCTTGTTGCACCTATGCCGCCGGCGTCCTTTTATATTACGCCAGTGGTCGTTTTCGCCTGCCGCT
>Ga0206925_1007_pt2 | contig 51381 bp, 32 predicted proteins | sample Alteio_BWOrgHeat_62_FD_152944 | JGI IMG/M metagenome (GOLD analysis project Ga0206925, IMG submission 152944) | Enriched cells from forest soil in Barre Woods Harvard Forest LTER site, Petersham, Massachusetts, United States -... | ecosystem: Environmental > Terrestrial > Soil > Temperate forest >...
ATCTTCAACGAGGCGCGCGGTGAGGAAGAGCGAGAGGATCGCGACGGGAACGTTGATGAAGAAGATCCAGCGCCAGTCGTAGTTGTCGGTGATCCAGCCGCCGAGCGTGGGGCCGATAGCGGGCGCAGTGACGACGGCGAGGCCGTAGAGAGCGAAGGCCTGGCCGCGTTTTTCGGGTGGGAAGGTGTCGGCGAGGATGGACTGCTCGGAGGGCGCAAGACCGCCACCGCCTGCGCCTTGCAGGACGCGGAAGAAGATGAGCAGCGGCAGGGACGGCGCGAGTCCGCAGAGGGCGGAGCTGATGCCGAAGAGGACGACGCAGATCATGTAGAACTTTTTGCGGCCGATGAACGTCGTGAGATAGCTGCTGGCCGGGAGGATGACGGCGTTGGCGACGAGGTACGAGGTGAGGACCCAGGTGGCTTCGTCCTGCGATGCGCCGAGGCCGCCGGCGATGTGCGGCAGGGCGACGTTGGCGATGGAGGTATCGAGGACCTCCATGAAGGTGGCGAGCGTCACAGTGAGCGCGATGGCCCAGGGATTGGCCCGGGGACGCCAAGGTCTGGCCGGGGCGTCGTGGGTGATGGTCTGGGTCTCGCTCTGGTCGTGGGTGAGTGTGGCCGTGCTCATGCGTAGTTTTTAGAGTCGCGCGGGGGGAGTGAAGATGCAGGAATGTGGGTGAATACAAAGAAAAAGAGAAGACAAAAGCAGGTCCCTCCGCTGCGCAGCGCAAAAGCGCGCTGCTCCGGTCGGGATGACGCCATATTAATGATGCTAGACTGCGGATTCATTGAGGAATGGAAATGCAGAGTGATTTAAATGAGTTGATCGGGTTGCAGGTCTGCGATGGCGAGATTGCGCGGCTTTCGACGGAGATAGCGGGACTGCCGGCGAAGATCGCGGCGATCGAGGCAGCGCTGGCGGCTGCGCGTGGTGCGTTGGCGAAGTCTGAGGCTGGGTTGAAGACGGAGGAGGCGGCGCGGCGGAGCCAGGAGTCCGATGTAAAGGACCACCAGCTGAAGATCAAGAAATATCGCACGCATATGGATACGGTGCAGAACGATGCGCAGCTGAAAGCGCTGGAGCACGAGATCGCGTTCGCGGAGAAGACGATCGCGTCGCTGGAAGATGCCGAGCTCGAGAGCATGGAGAAGACCGAAGGCTACGAGACGGCGAAGAAGAGCGCGGGCGAAGATGTCGAAAACCAGAGCACGATACTGGCGCGGGAGCAGGAGCGCGGTGCGCTGGTGAAGAGCTCGAACGAGGCGCGGCTGGTTTTGCTGCGCAAGGAACGCGAGCGGCTGCGCGCGCTGGTGAGTGAGAAGGCGCTGGCGGATTACGATCGTGTCGCGAAGGCGAAGAAGACGGGACTGGCGGCGGCGTGGGATCAAAAGTGCTCTGCATGCCAGATGATGGTGAGGCCGCAGCGCTGGAACGATCTGCGCAGTGCGGATATCGAGACACCGATCACGTGCGAGACGTGCGGGCGGAGACTTTATTACGACGTGGGGCATGGCACGAATGCTTCGAAGGAAGCGGTGGCACTGAAGGCACTGGAGGAGCTGGCGTGAAGAAGCAGAGAATCTGTGTCGATATGGACGACACGATGTGCGATACCGTGGGCGAGCACCTGGCGCGATATAACGCGGAGCATGGGGTGAATGTACTGCGCGAGCAGTTCCATGGACAGTGGCTTTGGGACTTTGTGCCGGAGGAGCATCGGCCTTTTTTGAAGAAGACGATGAGCTGCGATGATTTCTTCGAGGACCTGGATGTGTTTCCGCATGCGGTGCGGGTGCTGGAGCGTCTGCAGCAGCATTACGAGATCTACATTGCGACGGCTGCGATGATCTTTCCCAACTCGTTTGCGTCGAAGTATCGCTGGCTGCAGAGGCATGTGCCGTTCATTTCAAGCGACCAGTATGTGTACTGCGGCGATAAGAGTATTCTGCATGCGGATTATCTGATCGACGATATCCCGGGTTACCTGGACCGTTTTATGGGACAGGGTGTTCTGTTTACGCAGGGGCATAATGTGTCGAATACGAAGTATCCGCGGGTGAAGGACTGGCTGGAGGTGGAGGAGTATTTTCTGCCGGGTGGGAAGGCGCGCACGGAGAGTGGCGTGCCTCGCGCGGAAGAGCGTCCGCAAGACTAGATGTGTCGGTAGAGAAGCAGGTCCTTCGACTGCGCATCGCAAAAGCGCGATACTTCGCTCAGGATGACGGGTTAAATAAAGAGGCTGCGCATTGTGCGCAGCCTCTTTGTTGTGTGACTTGTATTGCGATTAGACGAGACGGCGTGGTGTAAGTGTGGGCATACGAGATGCGGGGAGATTTTTTACTCCGCTCATCTTAGTCTCGTTACTGCCTGTGGTGGATGGAGCTTCGTTGCCTGTGCCGGTTGCGTCAGCGATGGGTGGTTTGCGGGTGGCGACGCGCGGCGTGGTGCTCTGCTGCATGGTGATGATCAGGGCGCAGGCGGGAATCTTGCCGACGCAGCGGTAGCTGTGGCTGGTGCCGGCGTCGAAGTAGACGGAGTCACCGGGTTCGAGCTGAGTGTTCTGATCGCCGTGCTGCAGATTGAGTGTGCCGTGCAGCATGTAGAGAAATTCGAACCCGGTGTGCTGGTGCGGGCGAACGGTCTGGCCCGTCTTCAGCGGGATGAACTCGGCGTGATACGGATCGATCTGACGGTCGGGCACGAGGAAGGCGAGACTCTCGAAGTAGTAGGTCGGATCGTCGACACCAGTCTGCGGGAGCTTCATGCGTTCGTGGCGGCGGTGCACGCGAAAGAGCGCGACGGGATCGCTCTCGAAGAAGTACGAGAGGTCTTTGGAGAAGACCATAGCGATGCGCGCGAGGTTGCGCAGGGTGGGTACGACGCGACCGGTCTCAAGCTGCGAGAGGAAGCTGGCGGAGAGGCCGGTGTGACGGCCGAGCTCGACGAGGCCCATCGACTTCTTGAGGCGGAGGCGTTTGATGCGCTCACCGATGCGTTTTTCCGAGATGAAGGCTTCGGCGGTTTCGGGAGCGATCTGGGTTGCGGGCGAGACTTTGCCAGCGGCTTTGGGATCAACCAGAGGTGCTGTGGGATCGGGTAGGGTTTGAGCGGCTGACATGGCGTACCTCCAAATAAAACAAGAGCAAGCAAATCAACGTGCAATGCCTTCACTCAATAGGAAGATGTGTGTGTGACATCAAAGGGTTGCTCGTTCTTTTGCTGTATATGGGTACGCAAAAAGGATGCCTGCGGATTTGCAATACCGTATGGCGCTAAAGCCTTTGATTTGGGGTATTGCCAAGGATTTATCGCAGTATCGCGATAGGTGCGAGACAAAGGAATTACAAGGGATCTGGAGGATTTAGTAGAAGTCGGCGCAGCTGAGGAAGTAGCCGCAGGTGCGGCAGACGAGCTTGCAGCGGCTGTCCTGCAGGCGGGAGGAGCAGGTAGGGCAGTAGACGCAATGGTGTTCGGGAAGGGATTCGATGGGGCAGGCTTCGGTGGTCTGTTCGACCGCGGGATCGAGATGGGTGGAATCCGTCACGGGGACAGGATAGCGCGAGTTGGGGGTTGTGCGTGATTGAAATTATGTGGAAGGGTCGCGCTTGGCGCGATGCCCAACTTAGCGACGATAAGGCCGTCGCGAAGATGGGGCACCCAGCTTCACCGAAGTAAAGCGACAATTCATCGAAAGATAAAGAGGGAATTCATCGTGCGCTCGACTTTGCTTGCAGAGACGGACGATAATTACAGGGTCGGCAGAACGACCAAGGAGAACGATATGGATCGCAGCGCGAGTGCAGTTTGGAAGGGCAGCCTGAAAGAGGGCAAGGGAAGCATCTCAACACAGAGCGGAACGCTGAAGGAAGCGCAGTATTCGTTTGGCACGCGCTTTGAGAATGGCGTGGGCACGAATCCGGAGGAGCTGATCGCGGCGGCGCATGCGGGCTGTTTCTCGATGGCGCTGAGCGGACAGTTGACGGCGGCGGAGCTGGTGCCGGAGTCGATCGAGACCACAGCGGTTGTGACGATGGAGAAGACGGATGCCGGCATGACGGTGACGAAGATCCACCTGACGACCAAGGCGAAGGTTCCCGGCGCGACGAAGGAGAAGTTCGACGAGCTGGCAGGGAATGCAAAGAAGGGTTGCCCGATCTCGCGGCTGCTGGCAGCGGCAGAGATCACGATGGATGCAACGCTTCTCTAGTCGTTAGTTTTTAGATGTTAGTTGTTAGAGAAAGGCTACGGCGGTTGCCGTGGCCTTTTCTATTGCGAAGCGGATGGAGTGGAACGGAGTTGAATTCTGCAAAGGCGCTCTTTGCGCGATGCCCATCTTAGGCGCGATGAAGCTGCGCCTAAGATGGGGGACCAATTACTTGCGAAATTACTGTGGGGAGTTGGTTTTGATGTAGGTGCGCAAAGAGAGGTTGATGTCGAGGGCCTTCTGGACGCCGCTGTCGAGCATGCGGTGCCATTCGAGAGCGGGCTCCTTGAGGCCGACGGTGCCGAGGAGATAGCTGGTCTGGACGATGATCTCGAGGGCGTTGGAGAGGTCGTGGGCGAGCTTGCGGATTTCGAGGGCGTGCTCTTCGGGGATGGCTGCGTCGTGGGGCGGGAGGGTATTGGCCATGCTGTCCTGGGCTCCGTTCGATGTGCGGTAGCACGGTGTTTGCAGCGGAAGAACGCTGCAGAGTGAGACGAGAAAAGTCTAACTGCCGCAGCGCCTTGCGTCGAGTATGAGGTTGTATACGGGGTTGGGCGGGGTGTAGCGGATTGACATGGGGGATGGGGTTTGAAACACTAGGTACTCGCTGCCCCTGACCTTAGCCCAGCCTGGTTGAGTGTCCTTCCGAATGGAAATTGGTGTTGCAGAGAAGTGCCGAAATGGCGGAATTGGCAGACGCGCGTGGTTCAGGTCCACGTACTCGCAAGGGTGTGGAGGTTCGAGTCCTCTTTTCGGCACCAAAACTTCTGATACAGATCCCGAATAATTTAATTAGCGTTGTACGCCGCGCATCCAGCGGCCGAAGCGCAGGCCCATCCAGATACTGATGGAGCTGTAGATGGCTGCGCGCAGGAGACCGCTGAGGAGCTGGATGCCGTGACTGGGGTGGAAGAAGACTCCGCGACGGTCGGTGCTGATAGGGAGCGAGCTGTAATCGAAGTAGATGGTGCCGAAGAAGCGGTTGTGCGAGGCCTTGGAGAGAAGGAAGATGGCGAAAGGCCACTCCGCTGCCACGAGGAACGCTACGAAGAGTGTGCCGGAGATAACGGCGAGCTTCCATGGAGACCAGTTGCGCGCGCGCTGCCAGAAAAGATCGAGCGCGAGAGCGGGCACGATGATCAGGATGGGGAACTTTGCCGGCACCATGTGGGTGACGGGATAGAAGACCGGGCCGAGCTTAGGATGCGCGGGGAAGAGCGGGAGCAGAAGAATCTCGCCGATGCGGAAGAGCATGTAGACGGATGCGGCCGTGGTGGCGGCCCAGCGCGAACCGGAGCTCGCTGAGAGCAGAGCGAAGACGAACGGGATCCCGATGGACATCGCCACATAGGCGGCGACGTTGTGCAGCTTGCTCTCCCAAGTGAGCTCGAGCAGGAAGAACATCTGCTGGCTGGTGATGAGTCCGCCGATGTAGAGAAAGAGCCGCTGCAGGGTGATGTGGGAGCTACGATCTTCACTGTTCGCGGCGCGGTTCATGGCGGCGCCGATCAGGAAGAGAATGCCGATGGCGATGGTGAAGATGCCGATCATCAGCACGGTGTGCGGCGGGCTGACGATGCGGACGTCGAGGCCGTAGGCGTTGTGCCACCAGTTATCGAAGGGCGCGGAGGCGAGCATGGCGATGCCGCCCCAGCTGGCGATGAAGGCTCCGAGCGGGGCGCGTAGGCCGAGGACGTTTACGGAGCCGCTGTTATTTTGGTGCGAGCGACTGAATGTTTCCGTCAGGATGAGATAGCCGCAGGCGATAGCGGTGAGAACGCCGCAGGCGTAGATGGCCATGTGCGCCGGCGTCCAGAAGGTGTCACGGCCGATGGAGCGGTGCCAGGAGACGTCCCACGCACCGCCGATCGACGACATGGTGATGGCGAGTGCGCCGCACCAGACGGTCCAGGGAACACCGGCAGCGGGTGCAGCGGCGTGTGGCTGGGCGGTCTGCGAGATGGTGGCGGTGGCCATAGTTCCAATCTATGCCCAAAACGCCCAATCGAAAAGCGCTACCAGCCCATGGCGCGTTTTGGGTTGTGTTCGAGCAGCGTTTGCGCGTCGGCGGCGCTGAAGCCGAGGTGTTCGGTGAGATTGGCGTAGCTCTTCGGCATGGTGATGGTGGAGCCGACGAGGTGGGAGTTGTCGGGCGAGCGCGCGACGAGGTCTTCGCCGATGTTGAGGTCCCAGCGGCCGAAGCTAAAGCGGCCGGGGCCGAGATCGGCAGCGACCATGCAGTCAGTAACGACGATGGTCCTGTCGAGGCCGGTGATGTCGAGATAGTTGCGCAGCGCGAAGAAGGGGATGTGCACGCCGTCCGCGATGAAGCAGAGCCAGAGATCCTTGTGGAGTGAAAGCGCGCGCTGCACGATGTTATCGTGCCGGTTCATGATGCCGGGGCAGCCGTTGCCGAGGTGCGTGAACATGGAGAGGCCGGCGTCGATGGCGGCTTTGAGTTGATCACGCGAGGCGTCGGTGTGGCCGGCGGAGACGACGATACCCTGCTTTGCGAGCAGGCGTGTGACTTTTTGTCCTTCGTCGAACTCGGGCGCGAGTGTGACGACCTGGATGAGGCCATCGGCTGCGTCGAGGAGTTGCTGCATGACGGCGGTGTCGCCGGGGATGATGGCGTCGACGGGATGAGCGCCGCGATAACCGGGTGCGGGATTGAAGAAGGGACCTTCGACGTGGATGCCGCGCACCATGCGCTTGATGGCGGGAACGGCGTTGCGCAGAGCGACGAGACGGCGCAGACGCGCTTCCATGACGGGGATGGTGTCAGTGATGACGGTGGCGAGGATGGCCTCGACACCCTGTTGTTCGAGGCGCTGGCAGACGGCTTCGAAGGTCTCTGCGGTGGTGTCGTCGATAATTTCGGTGTTGAAGTCGAAGCCGGCGTAGCCGTTAACCTGCAGATCGAAGAATCCCACGATAGTTCCTTTCGTTATTTCAGGTGCAGAACAGCGACGTTGTAGACGGTGAGCTCCGGCAGGGTGAAGCTGGCGCGTCCATTCTCTTCGCGGAAAGTGATGGACTGCGAGCCTTCCCGATCGGGCGAGAGCGCTTCGATGGAAGCGACGTGCTTGCCTGCAGGGATAGCGATGGAGACCTTTGCGGGCGCGACCTTCGGCGTCTGCAGCTTGTAGTTGAGCCAGTGCAGGGTGCGCTCGGAGCCGTCGGCGTTGTCGGTGAGCTCCATGGTGGTGGTGAGCGGAGCCTTTTCAAACTCGACGGAGAAGGGCGAGCCGTAGGCGTAGCGCACGGCTTTGACGAGGCCGGCGGTGTTTTCCGGAAGCTCCCAGAGATCGTGCTTGTAGGCCTGGTTGACGGGCGGGATGTCTGCCGTGGCGGAGGTCTTGCCGGCGGGCACGACGGCGCGAAGATAGACGACGCGGCCTTTGCCGAAGACGTTTTCCTGATACTCGGGCACATGATCGAGGATGTTGCCGCGGCTTAGGCCGCCGCCGCTGCCGAAGGAGGGGCGAATGCCGGGCGTGCGCACGTTGAAGACGTCGGCGAGTGCGAGGTCTTTGCGGCGGCGATGCCACTGCGTATAGAAGGAGGTCATGCCGGTGGCAACGAGGCCGCCGCCCTGCGCCACGTAGTCGCGAATGTGCTGCACGGCCTGATCGGTGAGGGACTCCTGATCGGCGAGGATGATGGTGCGATAGCGCGCAAGGTTCGTGAGATCGCGGTCGGTGATGATGTCGAACGGAATCTTGTACTGGATGAGAACCTGCTCCATCAGTGTGCTCTGCAGCTGCGGAGCACCGCTGTTGTAGGCCTGCGAGGGGAAGGAGCGCAACACGGCGACGTCGGCGACGGGATGCGTCTTCTGGTAGTGGGCGTTCTGTTCGTGGAAGTAGCTGACGTACTGCTTGACGTCGGCGGGCCAGGTTTCTACGTCGAGCGGCTCACTGAGATCGCCGATGGAGTTGCGGTTGTAGGCCATGGATTCGGCCATGAGCAGGCGCTCGGTGTGGAGCGCTTCATTGGCGCGACCGGTGCCGGTGTAGCCGTACATGGTCTCGCCGAGATGACGCGCCTGCTTGTACGAACGAATCTTGGAGACGAGCACGTCCTTCGATGTGACCTCGGCTTCATTCGATTCTTCGCTGGAGTAGATGGAGCCGTACTCGACGAGGCGTGGGTGATCGATGCCGAAGAGATAGGCGCCGTTTTCGCCGAAGACGCCGTGCGGGTTGAGCTCGATGACGATGTTCTTGTCGAGCGTGCGCGCGTAGGTAGCGATCTGGCGGTAGTAGTCGGCGAGATCCTGGCAGCGGAAGTCGATCCACTCTTCCATGACGGGATCTTCGATGGTGTTGATGGCGAGGGGGTTGGAGACCTGTTTCCAGGTGGGAACGGACATGCCTTCGATGTCGGAGAAACCGAAGCGAGCTTTCAGCTGCGCGGGTGTGGAGTACTTGGCGTGCAGGAAGGCATGGAAGCGGCGGTTCACCTCGGGCGAGACGGCGGTGTTCGGCGGCGGGCTGAGGGAGAGATTGTCGAAGTGAAGCATGTCCGGATGGACCTCGGTGATGGCGAGGCGGATCACGGTCTTCATATAGGTGATGAAGGCAGGGGTGCCGAAGTCGGGGACGTAGCGGTAGGGCGAGTAACGGATGGGCTGGCCGTACTCATCGCGAGCGGCCCAGTTTTTGGCTTCGGGTACGTCGTGCGCGAGGGCTTCAGCAAAGATAGTGCCGCCCATGTAGAGCGCGACCCTGATGCCGTGTTTGTGGCAGAGGGCGGTGAAGGCCTTGGCGGTTTCCATGTCGTCATGGTCGGATTTCACGCCGGTCTTATAGAAGTTGGTGATGGCGAAGGTGACGCCGGCCTTCTGCATGGCGATGACGGTGGCTTCGCTATGTTCGGCGTCCCAGACATCTTTCAGGTCGACGGGAAGGCCGCCAAGGCCCTGGCCGCCGGTGCGGGTGCGGAAGGCGAGACCCTCCCAGTTGCCCACGGAGACGATGCCGGTGTCGAGCCAGCCGGCTTCGGAGAAGGTGCGGGGGATGGGTTTTTCCCAGCTGAGATTGCCGGTCTGGTTGCCGATCTGGGCAATTGCGGCGATGGGTGCCAGCGTGAATGCGGCAACTATATAGTGCAAATTCCGGCGCAGGGTGGGACGATGGGGCAGCAGCTTCATTTCTCTAACCCTCAGTTCGCTTTCAGTTGCACATTTATACTTTAACGTTCATAGTTAATGCAACTTTGAAACCTTGCCTATGAAGATCAATCTCTCCGCTCTCGATTGGCTCGTTCTCGCCGTGTATCTCGGTGGAATTACCGTGATTGGTCTGATCGCGAGCCGTAAGGTAAAGACGTCCGAAGGATTTTTCATGGGGAACCGTGCCTTCGGCAAGCTGGTGATGCTGGCGCAGTCGCTGGGGACGGGGACGCACTCGGACCAGGCGGTTGGCGTGGCGGGCGCGGCGTATACCAGCGGCCTGTCGGGGATATGGTATCAGTGGATCTGGCTGTTTACGACGCCGTTCTACTGGCTGCTGGCGCCGATCTTTCGCCGGTTGCGCGTGGTGACGATCGCGGAGTTTTTTGAGCTGCGGTACGGCCGCAAGTACAGCATCGTCTATGCGGCGGTTTGCGTTTATCTGCTGGCGCTGTGGCAGGGCATCTCGATCAAGGGCACGGCGGTGACGGTGGCGGCGATCACGGGTGTGCCGGAGTGGATCATCGCAGTTGTGGTCGCGGTGGTGTTTACGGTGTACGGCGTTGCCGGTGGACTGGCTGCGGCTGCGGTTACGGATTTTGTGCAGGGTCTGTTCATCGTGATCCTTTCATTTCTTGTGGTGCCCTTTGGCATGGCGAAGATCGGCGGATTTGCAGGACTGCATCGCGCACTGCCTCCACAGTTCTTTACGGTCTTTTCTGCGCCGGGCGGTGAGCTGAGCAAATTCAATGTGACGATGCTGGTGCTGAGCGGGCTGGCGGGCATCGTGGTGCAGCCGCACATGATGGCTGTAGCGGCGACGGGCAAGACGGAGATGAACTGCCGTGTGGGCTGGACGTATGGCAACTTCATCAAGCGCGCGTGCACGATCGGCTGGACGCTGACGGGACTGATCGCGGTGGTGCTGTTTCCGGGCGTGCCGTTCCACGAGCGCGAGAAGGTCTTCGGCATGGCGATTGCGACGCTGCTGCCTGCGGGATTGATCGGGCTGATGGTGGCGTCGTTGCTGGCGACGGTGATGGCGACGTGCTCGGCGTTCATGGTGGATGGAGCGGCGCTCTTCACGGAAGATTTGTATAAACCGCTGCTGGGTGCAAAGGCTGCGGAGAAGAGTGAAGCGCACTACATGAAGGTGGCGCGTCTCTCTTCGCTGGGGATCACGGGCATTGGGTTTGTGCTGGGGCTGACGATGGGCTCGGTGGTGCAGGCGACGGTGCTGTTTATCAGCATGCTGCCGTTCATCGGCGTGGCGTTCTGGCTGGGCATTGTCTGGCCGCGCGCGAACCGGTTTGGTGCGTGGGCGTGTCTGATTGGATCGGCGATCGTATATCTGGGAACGAAGGCGCATGGCAGCACGAATGCGTGGTCGTCTCTGTTCAGCCTGACGACGGGTGTGTTGCTGCTGGTTGTGGTGAGCGTGCTGACGCCGCCGGAGCCGGCAGAGAAGATGGAGCGCGTCTTCGGGTATATCAGTGTGCCGGTGGGTGAAGAGGATCTGTTGCCGGGAACAGGAGAGAACGCATGACGCCACTCGAAGAGAACGGACAGGCCTCACTGCTGCGCGATCTGCTAAAGCTGCCGCGGACGTTTACGTTCAAGCGCTACCGCATCGACCTGCTCGGGTTTGCCGGAGCGTGGGCGGCGGTGGCAGCGTTTATTCTTTTTTATTACTGGATGTCGAAGTGGTAGCAACGTCTCTTTAGGAGGTTGTGATGCAGCGTCTTCTTTCCTTTCTAGCAATGGTGATTTTGTGTGCGGGTACTGTGCCGGCGCATGCGGCGGGTTTGCGTTTCATTCTCGTGGGTGATTCGACGGTGGCGGAGAAGTCGGGCTGGGGCCCGGGCTTTTGTGCTGATGTGGCGAGTGGCGTGACGTGCGTGAACCTGGCGCGGGGCGGGCGCAGCTCGAAGAGCTATCGCGAGGACGGCACGTGGAAGCAGGTGCTCGATCAACTGAAGTCGAATGCGAAGTTTCAGCAGACGTATGTGCTGATCCAGTTCGGACACAACGATCAGCCCGGGAAGCCGGGGCGTTCTACGGATGTGAAGACGGAGTTTCCGGTAAACATGAAGGGATTTGTGGACGAGGTGAAAGCGACGGGTGCTGTGCCGATCCTGGTGACGCCACTTTCGCGACGCTCGTTTGACAGCAGCGGCCACATTCACGATTCGCTGGGGCCTTGGGCTGATGCGGATGTGCAGGTGGGTGCGGATGAGAAGATCACGGTGCTGGATCTGCATGCGGACAGCATCGCCGCGCTGAATGCGATGGGTAAGGATGAGGCGGATACGCTGGCGATGGCTCCGCGGCCGGACCCGAATGCGCCTGCACCGACGACGTCGACGGAGCGCAATGGCGAGGCTGTGGCGCGGTTTGATGGAACGCATCTCGGCGCGAAGGGCGCGGCGTTCTTTGCACATATGGTGGAGAACGAGTTGACGGCAGCTGTGCCGGCGACGAAGGGTTCTTTCAAGCTGGTAGCGAAGTAAAGCCAGTCCGCTCTTCGGCGGAGATCGTGTGAGGTTGCGATGCGGAATTGCCGTTTGATCGTGATGATGTTGGTGGCCTGCAGCACGGCGAGTCTGCATGCGCAGGCGAAGCTGTTGCCGAAGCCGAGCGGCGAGGGTGTGGACCGTGCGCAGCCGTTCGATCGCAAGGTGCCGGATCCGCAGGTGTATGGCGGCAGGGTCTACTTCGTGTGGGGAGCGCAGAAGCCGAAGAATCCTGCGCCGGTTGTGGGGTCGAAGTATCTGCCGTTCTCGCGCGACGCGGATCATTCGCACACGCTGGAGTGGTACAAGCAGAACCATCCGGACTGGGTGATGTATCAGAAGGACCGGACACCGGTGCTTGAGTACAAGAACAATGCGACGCCGATTGACTTCACGAATCCTGCGGTGCGGGAGTTTTACTGGAATACATTCGTGCAACCGAACATCGATGCGGGGTATCCCATGTTCGCTTTCGATAATGTGGATCTGCAGAACGGCAGCCATCGCGCCGGGCATTACGATGCGCAGGGCAAGTGGGTGGCGCAGTACACCGGCGAGAAGGTGGACGATGCGTACGCGCTCGCGGTCCTGGAATGGATCCAGTATCTGACGACGCGGCTGCATGCTGCCGGAATTGGCGTGGCTGCAAATATGACGTATCCGCTGGGGAAGCCGCAGCTTCTGCCGGCGATGCGGAAGCTGGTCGAGATGGTGGATGTGTGGGGCGATGAGCAGGGCTTCACGCAGCACAGTGACAGCGAGATCAGCGATGAGAAGTGGGAGCAGAAGTTCGGCTTCGTGCGTTCGGTCGAGAAGGATCACATGCACTGGGCGATCAATGAGCTGACGACGCCGCATCTGAGCGACGCGACGCAGAAGCAGATCGATTGGGCGGTGGCAAACTACTACCTCTACCGCGAGAGCGGCTCGATGGTGACGCTGACCGGCGCGCAGGAGTATGGCGTGTATCTGGATACGCCGGCGATGCAGGTGAATCTGGGCCGTCCGGCGGGTGATCCGGTGAAGGATAAGGGCGGGGCGTGGAAGCGGGTTTACAGCAAGGGGCTGACGGTGGTGAATCCATCGTCCAAGGCCTCTGAGACGGCGAGCCTGCCGCCGGGGAGGTGGGTCGATTCCCACGGCAAGGAATACAGCGGCGAGATACGACTCGAGACTGTTTCTGGCGTGCTGCTTCGCGCTAAGTAGATCATTTCAGATCGTTTACTCTTTTCAAGAAATGCAGGCGGAACGCTTAAATTTTCTTGACACACGTTTATCGTTAAACTAGTATTTGGGTAGTCAACCAGACATATTCGAGGGGAACACAATGGCCACATCCACTATCGCGACCGGTAAGGCAATGCAGTATGGCAAAGCCAAGGTCCAGATCTTCGCGACTCGCGCCGATTTGGGTGCTGCAGCGGCGAAGGACGCAGCGGCGCTGATCGAGAAGGCAATTCAGGAGCGCGGCAGCTCGCGCGTGATGATTGCGACGGGGAACTCGCAGCTGGATGTAGTGAAAGAGCTGGTGAAGCAGCCGAATATTGACTGGTCGAAGGTCGACATCTTTCATATGGATGAGTACGTGGGCGTCGATGAGAACCATCCTGCGGGCTTTCGCCGCTGGATCCGCGAGCGCGTGGAGAATATCGTGCACCCGCGCACGATGAACTACATCAACGGCGAGGGCGACGTGGATGCGGAGATCGCTCGCTACACGAAGCTGCTGGAAGAGGGGCCGCTGGATATTGCGTTCGTCGGCATCGGCGAGAACGGACACATTGCATTCAACGATCCGCCGGTTGCGGACTTCAACGATCCGAAGATGCTGAAGCGCGTGACGCTGGATGAGGGTTGCCGTCTGCAGCAGGTGAATGAAGGACACTTCGAGAGCATGGCAACGGTACCTGCCGAGGCAATCACGGTGACGTGCCGCGGATTGTTGCGCGCGAAGGCGTGGATCAGCTGCGTGCCGGAGGCGCGCAAGGCAAAGGCAGTGCGTTGCTCGCTCGAGGGAGAGATCACGACGGCGTGCCCGGGCTCGATCGCGCGGACGCATGAGAATGTTTCGATCTACCTGGACACGGAGTCGGCTTCTCTGCTGTCGCTCTAAGCCGCAGCAGTACAGAATATAAATTCTCAAGAGGTATTCGAATGCGCAGAATCACACGCTGGATGCTGATGTACGCGGTTGCGGTGTCGATGGTGTGCGTGCCGATGGTGCGGGCGCAGGCGAAGACAGTGCGTATTACGCTGCTTGGGGATTCGATCGATGCGGATGAGCCGGTGGAGCGCCCGATCCAGGGGTGGGGTACCTATCTGCTTGCGAAGCTTGCGAATGCGAAGATAGCGAACCTGGCGCTGAGCGGCCGCAGCACGAAGACGTATCTGCAGGGCGATCTGGATAAAGAGGGCAAGCGCGGCGCGCCGAAGGGTTGGCAACGCGCGCAGGCAACGCCGGCGGATTACTGGGTTATCAAGTTCGGCGGGAACGATTCGCATCCGGGGACAGAGGACAAGCACACTGATCCGCCGGAGTATGCGGCGAATCTGAAGATCATGATCGATACGGCACGGAAGCTGGGCGTGAAGCCGATCCTGTGCACGCCGTTCCGCAGGCCGTTCAAGAGAGGCGCGCTCACGCCGGAGCTGGATGTGTATGCAGAGGCAGCGCGCAAGGTGGCAACGGAAGAGAAGGTGCCGCTGATCGATGTGTATGCGCATGCGACGGAGTGGTTCACGAGCCTGGGCCCGACGGCGCTGCCGCAGTATCTGCCGACGGAGCTGGGCGGTCATATGAATAAGGCCGGCGCGAATGTGATGGCTGAGTGGATGGCCGAGCAGCTGGTGAAGATTGTGCCGGAGCTGAAGCTGGCTCCTGCCGAAGAGACTGCGAAGTAGCGGGAGCTGCTCTGCAGGGTAAAGAGACCGGACAGGTCAAAGAGCAAACGTGGCACCCTTACTGCCGGAGGTCGAGACGCCTCCGGCGGTGATTTTTTTAGCACGTTGATCGTGAAGATTGTTGCAGTGCCGGTGAGTGTTTCGGCGCGCAGGGCAAAGTTAAAAGATCGCAGTAAAGAGATACCCGCACCAATCCAGGTGGTGAATCGTGGAGCAGCAGGCCGGCAGCGCGCGTTGGGTGAAGTTCTTCGGAGTGATGTGCTGCGCTGCGATTGTCGCTGCAGCTGTGGGCTGCGGTGCCGGTGGCTCGACTACAGTTGCCGGCAGTGTTCCGGCTCCCATACTTTCAAATCAAAATCAGAGTCAGGGCCGCGCGTTTGGCGGACAGCTGCCGATTGTGGGCGCGCAGGTGTATGTGTACGCCGCGGGCAACAGTGCGCAGGCGGGCACGTATGGCACGAGTGCGACGTCGCTGCTGACATCCGCCGTGATGACGCCGGTAAATGGGCATGTGCTGGGCGGGGAAGACGCGAACGGCAACTATTACACGACGACGGATGCGAGCGGCAACTTCAGCATCACGGGAGATTATGTTTGTCCGGCTGCGGTGGTGAGTGGCGGCGCGAGCTACAACAGCGAGATCTACGTTGCTGTGCTGGGTGGCAATCCCGGCGGTGGTGTGAATGCGGTGAGCGCGTTGCTTGCAGCGCTGGGGCCGTGCGCTGCGGGGAGTGATCTCTCGCTGACGATTCCGTTTGTGACGGTGAATGAAGTATCGACGGTGGCGACGGTATGGGCGCTGCAGCAGTTTATGAGTGCGCCGACGGGTGTCGCAGGTAGCTTCCAGATCGGTGCGCCCACGACGAACCTGATCGGGCTGCAGAATGCGTTTGCGATGGTGCCGCAGCTGGAAGTGCTGGGGACAGGCGCGACAGCGGCGACGATCGGAACGGCATCGCCGGAGTACGACAAGATCTATACGCTGGCGGATGTGCTGGCGTCATGCATCAACTCGAATGATACGAGTACAAACTGCACGAACTTGTTTGCGAGCGTGACGCCGCCGGGGACGATGCTGAGCACGAGCGGTGTGGCTGCGAGCACGTTGAATGCTCCTGCGGATACGGTGCAGGCGGCGTGGATGATGGCGCAGTTTCCAACGAATATTAACGACGGAGCGTGCGGTGAGACGGGAGCGGCGTTCTTGTGCGTTACGCCGAATCCGCCGTTCGTGGGCCTGGCGGGCGCGCCGAACGACTGGACGCTGGCAGTGGGGTTTGCGCCGAAGTTCAATAATACGCAGGTGGTGAACGCACCGTTTGCCGTGGCGATTGATGGGTATGGCAATGCTTGGCTGACGAATACGGGATCGAACAGTGTGGTGACGCTTTCGCCGAACGGAGCGGCGATGGCTGCACCGGTAACGAGTTACACGGTTGCCGCAAACAGCGGATATGCGGCATCGCTGGCATCGAAGGGCGTGACCGCGGCGTCGTATACGCGGACGATCTCACATCCGCGTGGAATCACGATCGACAGCAATGGCAATGCGTGGCTGGCGGATTACAACGGATCGAGCGCATCGGCGGGTGAGACGGCGATCAGTGGAACGTCGTTCACGTGCACGGGCACGAATGAGACGTGTTACTTCGGCACGGTGGCGAAGTTTCCTGCGGCCACGGCAGCGGGCGTGGCGGGTACAGCGGATGTGACGGGATACTACACGCCGAGCTTTCCATTTATTGGTGCGGCGGATGCGAACGGCAATGTCTACTTCAATATGGCCGGCGGCAGCACAGCGTACGGCTCGAAGCTGGTGGGTAAGCTCGACGGCAACGGCAATTACACGGCGGGTGCGAGCATTGGCAGCAATCCCTTTGGCATTGCGATCGACAACAACACGACAGTGACGAGTGGGCCGCTGGTGTGGGTGGCGGACCAGAAGGCGTGCACCACGACGACGGGCGTGATCGGTACGGCAGGTGTTGTGCTGGAGATGCTGACGGGATCGATGACGACTCCGTCGGGCACGGGCATGACGGGTGCAAATACGGGATGCACATCGTCCGTGCATGACACGATCACGGCGAGCACCGGCCCGATGACCGGGCTGGCGACGGATTCTCTGAACAATCTGTGGATGGTGAACTCGTCGACGCTGCTGACGAACTCGGGTGCGGGTGGCGGTGCGGTGAATACGGTAACGTATGCAATTCCGACGCCATCGACGGGAATTGTGGCGACGGGCACTGCGGCGAGTGCGTCGACGGCGATTCCGGCGGATGCATCGACGGCGGGCACGGGTGGGCTGATGAATCCGCAGTATGTTGCGGTGGATGGAGCGGGCGATGCGTGGGTGTCGAACTATGGCGCATCGAGCGTGAGTGCATTCCATGTGGCGAATGTTGGCGCGTCGAACATGGCGATCCAGGCACTGTCGAGCGGTAGCGGATTTGTGCACACGGAGACGGGATCGGCGATCAACACGGCAGAGGGAATCGCGATCGATCCATCGGGAAATGTGTGGGTGGCGAACTCCGGTTCCGGTGCGCGCTATGTGACGGTACTGGTGGGCGCAGCAGTTCCGGGCGGCGTGCTGATTCCGGGCAAGACCGGCGTGACGCCTTCGGGCTCGTTGCCGACGATCACAAGCCTGAGTGCATCGCCGGCTGATATCACCTATGGACAGAGCTCGACGCTGACGTGGACGACGGACAATGCGACGTCGGTGACGCTGACGGATGGTGTGGGTGCGGTGGTGGCGACGGAGTCACCGGTGACGGTGACTCCGGGCACGTCGCAGGTGTACACGCTGACGGCAACGAATCTTGCGGGCTCGGTGACGTCGATGCTGAAGCTGACGATGGAGCCGGTGGGTACAAGCATCGCGTCGACGGCAAGCGGTTTACCGCGCGCGCAGTTCTTCGATTACCACATTACGAATCAGTCGGTGTATGCGGGGCGCGTGTACTACCTGTGGGGCGCAGGCGGGGTGTCGCAGCCGAGCCCGGTGGTGGCGAGCAAGTATGTTCCGTACGCGCGCGATCCGGATAAGACGCATACGCTGGCGTGGTATCAGGCGAATCATCCGGAGTGGGTGGTGTATACATGCGACCGGACAACACCGGCGTATGGCTACACGTATCCGAACGGCAATAATATGTCGGTGGACATCACGAATCCGGCGTTGCGCGATTGGTTCTATTCGAATTTTGTAGAGCCTCAGGTGCAGGCGGGATATCCGATGATTGCGCTGGACAATATTGCGCTGACAAACTGGGATTCGCGCTGCGGGCACTTCGATACGAACGGTGTCTGGGTGCAGCAGTTCACCGGAGCGACGAATGATGCCGCCTATACGGCGTCAGTCCAGAGCTGGGTGCAGTACCTGGTGGGGCGTCTGCATCAGGAAGGCATCGGCGTGGTGGGGAACCTGACGTATCCGTATGGCAATGCGGCACTGCTGCCGGCGATGACGCAGATGGTGTTGACGGTGGATATGTGGATCGATGAGCAGGGATTCACGCTGCATCGCGACAGCAATATCAGCGATGCGGACTGGGCGACAAAATTCAACTTCGTGCGGCAGATGGATAACCGTTTCTACGCACCGCTGAACAAGACGACGGATGGGACGACGATGATCTCGCCGGCACCGAGCACGGAGCCGACGGCAACACCGGCCTCACAGGCGCAGATCGATTGGGCGGTGGCGAATTATCTGCTCTATCGCGAGGCGCGGACGCTGTTGTCGGTGAGCGGAGTGAATGACTTTGGCTACTTCGTGGATGCGCCGGCGCTGAATTTGGATCTGGGAGCGCCGACGTCGGTCCCGGTGCAGACGGCTTCGGGGGCGTGGGAGCGGAGTTATTCGGGTGGGCCGGGGCATACGGCGGCGCTGGTGCTGGTGAATCCGTCGTCGAATCAGACAGATACGGTGACTTTACCAGCCGGAAGCTGGTCGGACACACACGGCGGAATGTATACCGGACAGATTGTGATAGCTCCGAACACCGGTGTGATGCTGACGTTAAATTAGCGGTAAATTCTCATAGACAGCCGCAACTTTATCTATTAACGTTAACCAACTCTAAAAAGTGATGGAACGGAGTTGTCATGGTCCCCGGCTATCTATATAAGGTTTTCTCCGGATTTGCAGTGGTGACGGCGTTTTTGCTGACCCCGGCACGGAGCGTAGCGCAGGCGGCTTATCCGCTGCCGTACACCATCACGACAGTAGCTGGCGGAGCTGCCTCTGGCGTGTGTTCTGCAAAGCTGGATGCGTATGGCGACGGTTGTCCGGCGCTGCAGGCTACCTTTGGCACAACGCAGATAGGCATGGCTGTGGATGCGACCGGCAATCTCTATGTTGCGGATGCCGTGAATAAGCTGGTGCGCAAGGTTGATGCGAAGACCGGACTGGTGTCGGTAGTAGCTTTCGGCGGAGTAGCGTGCGCGAATGCGGCGGACAGATACGGTGATGGTTGCGTGGCCAGTACGGGAACGGTGGCCCCGGGCAGTGTCTCTGAAGTTTCGGTGGCCAGGAACGGCGACATCTACATGACCGGCGGCTTTTCGCTGATATTGAAGATCAGCGCCACGACGGGAATCATGAGCCGGGTGGCTGGAGTGCTGTCACCGACGACACCGTTCGCGTATGTAAGCGGTTTTACGGGAGACGGTGGTCCTGCAACCTCCGCCGAGCTGAACGTGCCGCGCGGTGTGACGGTGAATGCAGCGGGCGATATTTATATCGCGGATTACACCAACAATGTGGTGCGAGTGATCTACGAGGGTGGCGCACAGACAGCCGCCTTGATTACGGCGACGAACCCTTCGGTGACTGCGCCCGTAGTGGGTTACATCTACACTATCGCGGGCAGCAGCGCAGGTTCTCCGGGCTCCACGGATGGCGTGCTGGCCACGTCCGGCCTGATGCTCGATCCGGCGGACGTTCAGATCGACAGCTACGGCAATGTCTACATTCTGGATTCAGGCAACAAGACAGTGCGTGTGGTTTACAGCGGCGGCAACATTATGGGACTTACGTCGCCGGTGGTGGGCTACATCTACAAGGTAGCGGGTGGCGGTTCTACCAAGGCAAGTACGTTAACGACAACCAAGGGAACGAGCGTGGGCTTCTCGGTAACGCGGCGCATGGCGATGGACGCGTACGGAAACCTGTATGTGACCGATTCCTCTCCGGAGGTGGTTTGGTTCCTGGACGCCACGACGGGATACATGCGACCCATCGCAGGCACGTATACCGCGACAGCCGGCTCAACGGCTGCAGCTCCAGGCTGCCCGGCGCAGACGGATGTGCAGGGCGACGGCTGCCCGGCGCTGAAGGCAACGATCCACGTGGGTACGGGTAATACGGCCTATGGCCTTGCGGTGGATGCCAACAATAATCTTTACATCGCAGAGACGTATGATCTTTCGATCCGTAAGGTCTCGACCGGATTGGCCTTTCCGGCAACGAGCTCGGCTTCTCCTGTGACGCAGACAGTGCAGATTCATTTTCCGAAGGGGACGGCAGAGGCAGTAACGGCTCCATTCGTCTTAGCGAATACGGACTACACGGCGGGTACGCCCGCCTGCGTGACGAACACCGATACGACGCAGGATTGCACGATAGCGATCACGCTGACACCGACGACACCTGGTGTGGACGATGCGGTGCTGACGTCCACCAATACTGTTGGGAGCGTCAGCAAATTTGGTGTGACGGGTGCAGGAGTGGTTGCGGCGCTCGCGCTTGATCCGGGTACGGCGGCGAGCGTGGGCAGCGGCATGAATACTCCGCAGAGTGTGACGTATGACAGCAATGGGAATCTGCTGATTGCGGATACGGCGAACAATCGTGTGCTGCGCATTGTGGCTGCAACGCAGGTGCAGACGGTGGTCGCAGGTACGGGCGTGGCGGGAAACTCGGGCGACGGTAGTGCGGCGACGGGTGCAAAGCTGAATGCGCCGAAGGCAGTTGCGGCGGCACCGGATGGCACGATCTACGTCGCAGACACGGGGAACAATGTCATTCGCCGCATTGATGCGGTGAGCGGCAATATCTCGACCTATGCTGGCGGAGCGACGACGGTATGCGCGGGCGCTTCGGATGCGATGGGCGATGGATGCGCTGGAACACAGACGATCTTCTCGGCTCCGGCTGGAATTGTGGTGGATACATTTGGCTCGCTCTATGTGGCGGACAGTGGCAATAACGTTGTGCGCGTGGTGCCGCAGAATCAAGGTGCGGTAACGGTTGTTGCCGGTGGCGCGAGCACGGTGTGCGGTACTGCGAGCGATGCTTATGGCGATACGTGTGCGGCAACGCAGGCGGTGCTGCTTGGGCCGACGCAGCTGCGCCTTGATGTGGCGGGCAATCTGTATATCGCCGATACGAAGAACAATCTTGTCCGGCGCGTGAATCTGATGACCAAGGGGCAGAGCATCGCAACGGTTGCAGGCAACGGCCAGGTAGGCGGTTCGGGGGATGGCGGTGCGGCGACGAGTGCGCAGTTGAGTGCGCCTGCGGGTATTGCGCTGGATGGCGCGGGAGATATCTACATCGCGGACACGGGCAATCATGTAGTGCGGATGGTGAGCGCGGCTACAGGCAATATCGCGACGATTGCGGGTATCAACGGATCGACGGGCGTGGGTGCGTTGCCGGGTGCGGCGACGTCGGTACTTCTGAAGTCGCCTGCGGGTGTCGAAGTGACGGGCGCGAGCAGTTTGTATGTGCTGGACACGGGCAACAATCGTGCGCTGGCGATCAATCGCAATACGTTGGCGCTCAATCTGGGCAAGGTAAATATCACGTCGACGAGCGCAAACCAGCCGGTAACGCTGACGAGCGCGGGTTCGGCTGCGGTGAGCCTGGGTACACCGCTGGTGACAGCATCGGGATCGTCGGGTGAGTTCACGTTTACACCAGCGACGACGAATGGATGCTCGGCGGCGCAGAGTCTGGCTGCAGGAGCGCAGTGCGTGATGTCGGCTGTGTATGCGCCGACGGTGGTGAATGCGCACTCTGCGACGTATACGTTTGCGGGAAGTACGGGCGTGAACTCGCCGACACCTGCGGTCACACTGAGTGGTACCGGTGTATTGCTGGTGAATACGAGCTCGGTTGCCGTGCAGACGACGCCAGCTGCGGGGAATCCGCAGTACGGACAGACGACGGTGGTGACGGTGACGGTCACGCCTGTGTCGCAGGGCGCGAGCACGATCAGTGGTTCGGTGACGGTTCAGATCGATGGCACGGCGCAGCAGCCGGTAAGCGTGGTGGCGAATGGCGCGGGCAATGGTGTGGCGACGATCACGCTGCCGAAGCTGAGCGTGGGACCGCATACGATTGTTGCGACATACAGTGGCGATGACGTCTATGGCGGAAGCAATGCAGCTCCGCTGACGGTGACGGTGAGCAAGGCGACGGCGAGCGCGACGGTAAGTGCAGCGCCGACGGCGACGATTCAGTTCCAGAGCGTGACGTTTACGGCGAATGTGTCGGCAGTGACGGGCGGCATTCCGACGGGAACGGTCTCGTTCATGAACGGAGCGACCGTACTGGGGACGGGCGGTTTGAATGCGCAGGGTGTAGCGACGTTCACGACGACTTCGCTCGCGGTAGCAAGCTACAACGTGGTGGCGGCGTATGGCGGCGACGGTAACTTTACGACGGCGAACTCGACGGCTCTGCCGTTTGTGGTGAGCCCGGATCCGCAGGACTTTACGATCACACCGGCGGGAGTGACCACTCTGAATGTAGCTGCGGGTGGCACGGTGCAGACGACGGTGACGGTGACGCCGACGAATACGATGACGGGCAATGTGACGTTCAGCTGCAGCGGATTGCCGGCGAACTCGGTGTGCACGTTCCTGCCTTCGGTCATCACGTTTACGCCGGCGACGGATCAGCCCGTGGTGGTGACGGTGGGACTGTGGACGGGTATTGGGCCGGGCACGGTGCCGACGCCTTCGAGCACGTTGCCGGGCGGAAGCCTGGTGTGGATTGTGCTGATGGCTCCGCTGGGAGTGCTGGCGCTTTCGCGGAAGCGCGTGGCGAACTGGGCGCGCGTGCTGGGCGCGGTCTGTCTGTTGATCGTGGCTGCGGGCGCGGTCTCCGGATGCGCTACGGGATTACCGCCGGCAAAGGCTGTGACTCCGGCTGGAACGAGTACGGTGACGGTGCAGGCGACGGGTCCAAACGGGCAATCGCACGCACTGCCGCTGGTGTTCAACGTAATTAGTCAATAGATCCAGAGATCGTGCAGCGCAAATTTGATTCCAGGAATAGAAGGAGATCCTTCATGGCTTGCCAGGTGTCTTTCAGAACGATCGTGCAGAAGAGTTTGATCTTTGGAGCGGCGAGTCTGTCGCTGGCACTGGCGGGTTGCGCCATGGGGAGCTTCGCGGGTTCGCCGGCGGGGAATGAAACCGGCCTGCCGACGCCCGGTCCGGCGGTGCGGGGCAGCGTGCATGGCGGGCAGAATCCGGTCGTGGGCGGCAAGGTGTATCTGTATGCCGCAGGCACGAGCGCGGCGGCGCACACGTATGGAACGGGAGCAACATCTCTGCTGACGTCGGCTGTGCTGGCGAATAACACCACGGTGACGGATACGGCGTCGTCGACGGGTGTTGGCGGTACGGATGGCAGCAACTACTACGTGACGACGGATGCCACCGGCTCCTTCAACATTTCGAATGATTATGCGTGTCCGGGCGCAGTCACTTCCGGCGGTGTCTCGTATCCGTCCGAAGTGTACGTGGTGATCCTCGGCGGCGATTCGGGCGGTGGCACGAACTCGAATATCGCGCTGATGGCGGCGCTGGGACAGTGTACGTCGGCGGGTGCGCTGGCGATGGCGGTGCCGTTTGTCTCGGTGAATGAGGTGACGACGATTGCGGCAGTGTGGGCTCTGCAGCAGTTTATGGCAGTGCCGACGGGCTCGGCTGGCACGGCGCCGAACATTGGCGCGCCGTCTACGAACCTGGTTGGCCTGCAGAATGCATTTACGACGGCAGCGAACCTCGCGAATATCGGGACGGGCATGCCGGCTCCGGTTAATACGTTTGCCACGCCGGAGGCAGATCACATCTACACAATTGCCGACATTCTTTCGTACTGCGTGAACTCGAACAGCACGTCGAGCAATTGCAGCAATCTCTTTGCGAGCGTGAAGCCTGCGAGTTCGGCGCTGAGCACCAAGGGTGTAGCGGCAAGCACGCTGAATGCGCCTGCGGATACGATTCAGGCGGCCTGGTATCTGGCGCAGTTCCCGAATAACGTTGGCGGCACCGGATCGTGCGGTACGACAGCTGCGGCGTTTGAGTGCATCCAGAGCGTGGGTGCACCGTTCACGGCGATGAGCAGCGAGCCGAATGACTGGACGCTGGCGGTTGGTTATGCGCCGCAGGTGAACAGCGCGAATGCGATCTCGGCGCCATTTTATGTGGCGACGGATTTTTACGGCAACGCCTGGCTGACGAATTACAACACGGCCACAGTAGTTCCGCTGGGACCGAGTGGATCGGCGATCTATGCGCCGGTATCGAGCTATGACGTGGGTGCGGCGAGCGGCTATGCGACGACGCTGGGGGATACGAGCGCGCCAAAGCAGAGTGGGCGCGTGATCTCGCATCCGCGTGAGATCACGATCGACAGCGCGGGCAATGCGTGGCTGGCGGACTGGAACTCGGTGAGCACGGGTGCGGGAGAGACGCCGATCACGAACGGTTGCACGAACACGATCTGCTTCTACGGCACGGTGGCGAAGTTTCCGGCGGCGACAGGGCCGGGCACGGCTCCGGGCACGGTGGTGAGCGGTTACTCGGCGGATGTGACGGGATACTACGTACCGGCGAATCCGTTTTCAATCGCGGCGGATCCGAATGGGAATGTCTTTATGAGCCTGTCGGGTGGAAGCACGCAGCAGGGCTCAAAGGCCGTGGGCGAACTGAGCGCAACGGGCGTGTGGACAGAGGGCGGGGGAGCAGGCTCGCATGATTACAAGGTAGCTCTCGACAACAATCTGACAGCGGGTGGGTCGTTGCTGTGGAGTGTCGCGCAGGAAGGCTGTGTGGCGGGCGGTGGCGAAGGATCTCTGTTACAGGAGTATCAGCCGGTGGCGGCACTCGTTGCGGCTACGGGAGCTGCGAGCGGCAGTGGAGCCAATTCGTGCACAACCGCAAAGTTCCTTTTTACGGGGAACACTGGCACGATCATGGGTCTTGCGTTCGATGCGCAGAATGGTTTGTGGATGGTGAACTCCTCAACTGAACTGGGTGCGCCGACGAAGCCGGGCGTCACCGGCGGGATGAACTCGGTAACTTACGGTGTGACCACGGTACCGACAGGACCCATCACCAATTGGCTGATTTCGTCGAACAGAGCGACCTTTACCGCGAACAACAGTTTTGTGAGCGGCGAGACGGTGACACTCTCGGGATTTACCGGCACGGGCAGCTTTTTCAACGGCCAGGTGGTGACGGTGCTGTCGAGCGTAACTTCGACGACATTTCAGGCTACGTTTACGCATGCAAACCAGGCGACCACGGCAGAGAACGGCCTGGCGACGGCGCGGGTTGCGTTGATTCCGACGGGCGCGGCAAATAGTGTTGCAACGGCAAGCAGTGCGACGCTGGGCGTGGGCGGATTAAACAACCCGCAGTATGTGGCGGTGGATGGCGCGGGCAATGCGTGGGTGTCGAATTTTGGCGGATCGCAGGTGAGCGCGTTCAGCGTAAGCAACCGCGCTACGGCGTCAATGGCGATCAATGCGCTCTCTGGTGCGAATGGCTTTCAACATAACGAGACGGGATCGGCCCTGGGCAGTTCGGAGGGAATCGCAATCGATCTCTCCGGCAATGTTTGGGTGGCGAATAACGCCGCCGGTGTGAATTATGCGACGGTGCTGGTGGGCGCAGCGACGCCAGTAGCCCCGGTTATTCCGGGTCAGCTGGGTGTGGCGCCGTAAGCGAAGAAACAAGCAGTGCAGAGACTGATGAAGTGAGAGGAAACGTGTCCATGTCGCGTTGTTACAGACTGCGTTGCGGCCAGCTGTTGTGGTCTTCGGTGTTGGTGATCGTGCTGGCATTTACGGCGTGTGCGTTTGCGCAGAATAGCGGCGGCAGCGTCTCCGGCCGTGTGCTGGACCAGAGCGGCGCGGCAGTGGGCGGCGCGACAGCGACGCTGCAGTCCGTGGAACGCGGCAGCGAGCGCACGGTTACGTCGAATGCCCAGGGCGAGTACTCCTTTCCGCAGACGGACCCGGGTCTCTACACGCTGAAGGTGGTGGCACCGCGGTTCGAGACGTACATCGCAAATGGATTGAAGGTGGAGACGGACCAGACGCTGCACGTGGATGCCGCCCTGGTGGTCGGCTCGGTACAGACCGAGATGATCGTGAACTCGGCTGGGACGACGGTGAATACGCAGGATGCGACTGTCGGTGTGCTGATCGAGCGGAAACTGGTGGAGGATATTCCGCTGGAGGCAGGCAATGTAGTTTCGCTGGCAGCGCTGCTGCCGGGTGTGAGCAATGTGAATGCACCGGCGACGTTCACGTCGGACACGGGCGGGCCGACGTATGTTGTGTCGGGGGCGCGCTCCAACCAGAACCTGTTCCTGCTGGATGGTGTGCTGTGGAACAACCTGTACTACAACACGGGTCTGAACTTTCCGCCGCGCCAGTCGTTGCAGGAGGTCAGCATCCTGCTGAACAACTACAAGGCGCAGTACGGGCGCAATGTGGGCAGCATCTTCAACGTGATCACGAAGTCGGGCAGCAACGAGTTTCATGGCGCGGTGTGGGAGTATGCGCAAAATACGCTTACGAATGCCGCGGACTTCTTTACCCAGGTGAATCCGAAGTTGATCGCGAACCTTTATGGCGCGACGATCGGCGGGCCGGTGGTGCGGGACAAGCTGTTCTATCAGCTGACGTACCAGGGACTGCGCATTGCCGGCACGGATATCGGCAACCTGTATTCGCCGAATCTTGCGGAGCGTGGAATTTCGCCGGATGGCGTGACGCCCTTGCCGTGCGATCCGACGGGCTTCTTCGCGGGCATGACGTGCGCCAGCTTTCTCTCGGACGTAAGTCTTACGCGTACGCCGGCGACGACGATCATCAATCCGTTGTGGACCGGTTCCGGCAGCAAGGGATATGCGCCTTTTGTCCAGCAGATGTTCAATGCAGCCTATACACAGGGTGGCGGGACACTGGCGCCGGGACAAGACTCGCCGTGCGTGCAGGAGTTGAATGCTGCGACGACGCATCAGACGAGCCGGTATCTCACTACACCGGAGATTCCGAGTATCTGCTTCAATCCAGTGATCAAGACGCTTGAGGCAAGAGGGTATCTGCCGTTGCCGGATCATCTCAATCCCGCAGGGCAGTTCATTACGACGACAAAGGCGCCGCTGCCCCGGAACGATCAGAACATTATGCTGCGGCTGGACTATCACCTGAGCCGGCATACGATCGACGCGCGCTACTATCAGCAGAATGCGAACGATCATGTAGCGCCTGGTGTGGCTACGGGCGGGCAGGCGGGCGGTGTGCTGGGTGCTTCTACCGGCAACGCGAACTACGATATTGCGTACGACACGGGCAAGAACCGGTTGGGCGCGATCGGCGATACGTTTGTGCTGACGCCGAATCTGCTGAACGTGGCGCGACTCTCGTACAAGCGGTATGTGTTTGTGCAGAGCCCGGGCGATCACACGACGCTGGCCGATCTGGGTGCGAATCTGACGCTGCCTGGTGTGCCGACGCTGCCGTACTTCGGCGTGAGCGGACGGTTTACGCTGGGCACGCAGAATGAGGGCTATCAGAACAAGGTGAATGGCAGCATTCAGTTTGACGACACGCTCTCCTGGGTACACGGGAAGCACCAGATGATGGCTGGCGTGGAGGTTCTGTGGCTGGAGTATCTGAATCACACGGAGAATCCGGGAGAGCTGGCGTATTCGTCGACTTACTCTGGGTTGAATGTGTCGGATTTTGTCCAGGGACTTTCGGAGGACAATTATTTTTCCAGTCCGCTGATCCTTGCCGGTAAGCAGCATGATCTGTATCTGTTCGTGCAGGACGACTGGCGCGCAACGCAGAAGCTGACGGTGAACCTGGGCCTGCGCTACGAGCTCCCGTTCCAGTGGTATCAACCGAAGGGATACAGCCAGACGTTTATTCCGGGTTTCCAGTCGACGCGGTATCCCACGGCGCCGGGAGGGTTTGCGTTCTATGGCGATCAAGGAATTCGGAAATCTCTGGTGCCGACGGATTACAACGGTTGGCAGCCGCGTGTTGGCTTTGCGTATGACCTGCGCGGAAACGGCAAAACATCGATCCGTGGCGGGTTTGGCGTCTTCTTCGACGCTGTGAATGCAAACGTTGTGGGTGCAGGCCAGCCGTTCTATTACAACTTTACGATCGCTACTCCGCCGGGAGGAACGTCGGTGCCGCTGCTGGGCAATCCGGCGATCCCGACGAACAGCAATGCCGATCATCCGATCTTCGCGGGACCGTACAACATCTTTTATCCGGACAGGAACTTCCGCACGCCGTATGTGATGGCTTCGAACTTCGGCCTCCAACAGCAGGTCGGCAAGGGCGGAACGCTTGAGGTGAATTACGTGCTGCGGCTGGGGCGCAAAGCGTCGATTCCGGTGGATCAGAATCCGGCGATCTACGATTGCACGGGTGCGTACTTCCACGCCGATCCGGCGACCTATTGCACAGGTGCGACGGCGACGCAGCCATCGTACAACGCGCGTGCACGCTATCCCGGATTCACGGAGAGCGGCAACGGCGTTGTGGACCTGATGAGCATCGGCACATCGAACTACAACGCACTGCAGGCACAGTTCCGGCAGCGCGCCGGCAAGAGGCTGACGATGCTGGCCAGCTATACCTATTCCCGTTCCCTGGATCTTTCGACGAACGGCGTTACGCTTACCAACCACGTGCCCAACATCGACAACGTGAGCAGCGAGTATGGTCCTTCGGACAATAATGTGAAGCACAACCTGACGATAGGCTGGACGTATAACCTGCCGAAGATCAGCGGAAGCATTGCGCCGGTGCGGGCGGTGCTGAACAACTGGTCGTATAGCGGCATCTACAGCGTGCGCACGGGGCTGCCGGTGAACATCATTGCAGACGGCGATCCGGGACTGACGAACGAGCCGTATCAGCGGCCGAGCCTTATGCCAGGAATGAGCCCGCTGCTTCCGAGCAATCGGCATCGCAGCGACAAGATCAAGCAGTGGTACAGAGGACAGGTGTCGGATACGTGTACGTCCGCGCAGGTCAACGGTGGAACGGCATCGCCAACCTGCGTGTGGAGAATTCCGGGACCGGGCGAGATCGGCACGTATTCGCGGAACAAGATGGTTGGGCCGGGATTCACGCGCATCGATATGACGGTGGGGCGGAGCTTTCCGATCAACCAGTGGAGAAAAGGAGCGCGTTTTGTCTTCCGGGCAGAGGCGTTCAACATCTTCAACACGCCGAATCTGAATAATCCGGGGAACGTGGTGAGTGCGGTGAACTATGCCAATGCCGGTCTGATCACGTCTACGTACGGCAGCAATACGGTGGCTGGGCCGGTGGGCCGACGGATGCAGATCTCAGGTACGCTGTATTTCTAGGTTTCGCAATGCGGTATTTTTCCGCAGAAAACAATGCAATGTTAAACGTAATTGTTCGGCTAGATGTGCGATTATCGTTAGGTAGCGTCCGTGGAGATTGGTGATGCCGGTAAAAACCGTTGAAAAACAAGAGATAGAGATCGAGCCCGGTTTGCAGGTTATCCCTCGTATCTCCTTGAAAGATAAAGCGGTACAGCGGATCCGCGAGGCTATCGAGCGTGGTGAGCTGCAGGCGGGCGAGACGCTGACGGAGCTTGGACTGGCGCGCAAGCTGGGCGTGGGCCAGCCAACGATCCGCGAGGCTCTGATCGAGCTGGAGTTTCTGGGATTCATTGAGCGCCAGGGGCCGCGCAAGACCCGCGTGACGCAGCTGACGCGGCAGGCGATCCATGACATCTACCTGGTGCGTGTGCGGCTGGAGACACTGGCAGCCGAGCTGGTGGCTGCACAGAAGGCACCGGACCTGCGTGAGTGCTGGAATGCTGCGCTGCGCATGGAGGAGTTTGCAAAGGCCGGTTTAGCGGTGGACTTCTATCAGTCCGACCTCGCATTTCATCGCGCGCTGTGGAAGCAGTCTCAGAATGAGAGCCTGCAGTCCTGCCTGGAGCAATTGGTGCCGAAGCTGATGACATTCAGCATTATTCAGAAGGCGCATCCGACGGCGGAGAAGCTGATCGAGATTGCGGGCGTGCATCGCCGGCTGCTGGAGATGATCTCCGCGGGCAAGGTGGATGCGGCGACGAAGATGATGATGGATTCGATGAAGAACGCGCAGGAAGATGACGAGCAGCTGCCGGGTCTGCACTAGGCGCACGCATGCGAAATAAAAATGCCATCCGGTGAGGATGGCATTTTTATTTGTGCACTGGGCCTGTTAGTGCATCATGCCGATGGACTTCAGGAAGTCCTGGATCGTCTGTTCTTCCATGGCGGTCTGGTCGTGGGTGAACTTGCCGTGGCCCGCGCCCTTCACCATGATGAGGTCGGTCTTTACGCCGGCGTCTTTTAGCTTCTGCTCCAGTACATTCGACTGCTCCACGGGGACGGTGTGATCCATGTCGCCGTGGAAGATGATGACGGGCGAGCTTTGCTTGTTGACATAGGTAACGGGTGAGACGGAGGCTTTGAAGGCCTCGTCGTTCGCGTGTGTACCGAGCCATAGCACTGCTGATTTGTTTTTGCTGATCACGGACCAGGAGGGCTGGGTGAAGTCGGTGGGGCCATAGTCGTCTACGATAGCGGCGACCTTCATGTTCTGCGAGCCGGGGCAGTTGCCGTCGAAGCGGCGATCGTTGCCGAGCAGGCCGGTCATGAGGACGAGGTGTCCGCCGGCGGAGGCGCCCTGCAGGATGATTTTATTGGGATCGATGTTCCACTCGGCTGCGTGATCGATGACGTACTTCAGCGCGCAGCGTGAATCTTCAATGGCAGCAGGCGCAGGGGCGACCTGGGTGAAACGATACTCAACGTTGATCAGAGCGAAGCCGTGGTGGAAGTAGGCTCCACCGGGAGAGATCCTGGAGCCGTGTGTCCAGCCGCCTCCGTGGATCTTGATGACGGCGGGTGACGGTCCATTCGTCTTCGGCGGGAGGTAGATATCCATCTTGCCCTGCCAGTCGCCAACCTGAACGTAGGTAGTGTCGAGCATGGAGGTGTAACCGGCAGGCACGGGAATGGCTTTGGCTGCGGGTTCTTCGGCTGCGGGAGTCTCCTGCGCGCGAGCGGCGGTTTGCAGTGTGAGTGCGGTCAGAAGAAGAAGGGCCAGGCGGCGATTCATCAGATACGGTTTCCTTATGGATGATGTGGTGTTCGGCGAGATCGGATACCGCGTAACTCACTTTATAGATTAACGTTGAGCGCCAAGCAAGCTCTATTCTGCTGCGTGGCGGATCTAGAAGTGCGGAAGTCTGCAAGGCTTAGTATGGGTGTCGCGATGGACGTCCTGTTGCGATCTGTAGAGGAGAGACGATGAGCCGAGCGGTAGACCTTAATCGTAGGGAGTTTTTTCGTTCGGCTGCCGCAGCCGGCGTGCTGGGCATGATGCCGGAGATGGGGCATGCGCTTGCTGCGCACGGGGTGAAGTACGAGATCGCGCAGTCTGCGGTGGTTGCCGATGCGGCTCCGCGGCACTCGATACGCTTTGCCGTCTGCGGCATGAGCCACGATCACATCTATGGCATGGTGAGCGCGATACAGCGGGGCGGCGGTGTTCTGGCGGCGGCCTACGGTACCGAGCCGGACAAGGTCGCGGCATTCAGGAAGCGGTTTCCGGATGTGAAGATGGCCGAGTCGGAAGAGGCGATCCTGAACGACCCATCCATTCAGCTGATCATGAGCTCGAAGATCGCGAGCGAACGCGCGGAGCTCGGGATCAAAACGATGAAGCACGGCAAGGATTTTCTCAGTGATAAGCCGGGCATTACAACGATGGAGCAGCTTGCGGCCGTACGAAAGACGATTGCGGAGACGAAGAAGATCTACGGCATTCTGTACAGCGAGCGGCTTGAGGTGCGGGCCGCTGTAAAGGCAGGGGAATTGATCCGGAGCGGCGCGATCGGCAAAGTGATTCAGACGATCAACATCGCTCCGCACCAGGTGACGCAGCATGCAGGAGATGCAGGCGGGAATGGAGGACGGCCGGACTGGTTCTGGAATCCGGATCAGTATGGTGGAATACTTTGCGATATCGGATCGCACCAGGTGGACCAGTTTCTCTATTACACGGGCTCGACCTCGGCGGAGATTGCGGAGGCGCAGGTAGCGAATGTGGCGCATCCCCAGCATCCGCGGTTTCAGGACTTTGGCGACATGGTACTCCGTGGCAACAAGGGGTTTGGATATGTACGGTTGGACTGGTTTACCCCGGACGGCCTAGACACGTGGGGCGATGGGCGGCTGTTTGTGCTGGGCACAGAGGGCTATATCGAGGTGCGCAAGTACACAAACGTCGCGGTGAACAAGCAGGGCGATAATCTCTTCATCGTGGATGCGAAGCAGTCCCGCTATATCGATTGCAGCCAGGTGGCTCTGCCGTTCGGTCCGCAGTTTGTGGCGGATATCGTGAACCGGACGCACATCGCGCAGGATCAGGAACAGTGTCTGCTGGCGGCGGAGCTGGCGATTACGGCGCAGAACAGTGCGAAGCACGTCACGATCGAGCGCTGAGGAATCGCGAGATTATGCGCCGCTCATGAGCTCTACGGCGGCGAGCAGGCCTGCCATGGTGATCGGCTTCGAGAGATAGCCATCGAAGCCGGCCTTCAACGCTTCTTCGCGGTCGTTTTCCATGGCGAATGCGGTGCAGGCGATCACGGGTAAGGCGCGCCACTCGGCACTGGCGCGAATCTTTTTGAGAGTGCCTGCGCCATCGAGCTTCGGCATCTGCAGATCGATGAGGATCAGGTCGGGCCGTTTGTTTTCGAGGAGAGAGAGAACCTCTTCGCCGTCGGCGGCTTCCATTACGGCGTAGCCTGCGGATTCGAGGATCTCTTTTACCAGTTCGCGGTTTACGTCGTGGTCTTCGGCGACGAGGATGGTTTTCACTGTGGGCCTCGCGTGGATCGTTGCAGAGTCTCTGCAATTTCGGCGAGCAGGGCTGAGCCCCAGTCGCTGCTCTTATGGAAGACGGAGTGCACCTGTGATTTCAAACGATGCATTTCGGCGCGGGTCAGCTCGCGCGATGTGACGACGAAGACGGGCAGGTGCGCGAGGTGTTCGTGCTTGCGAAGGTTGCGCAGGAACTCAAATCCGGTCATCTCGGGCATCATGAGATCGAGGATGATCGCGTCCACGTGCTGGGAGAGAACGATGTCGAGCCCCTGTTGTCCGGAGGAGGCTTTGTGGAGACGGATGCCAGGCTGTGAGAAGACTTCGGCGGCGAGAGTGAGCATGGCGGGATCATCGTCTATAACGAGAAGGCTGGCGTTGCCCGCGGGGAGATGCTTTTGTACTGCAGCGAGAAGATCGGTGCGGCTGATGGGCTTGACGAGATAATCGGCCGCGCCGAGCGCGAGGCCGGCGCCACAGTCGTCGATGACGGAGACGATGATGACGGGCGGAAGCTGGACGCCGTAGGTGCTTTTGAGATCATGTAGCGCGCCGAAGCCGTTGCCTTCGGGCATCAGCAGATCGAGGGTAATGAGATCGGGTTTGAGGATGGCGGCCAGGCGGATCGCTTCCGCGCTTGAACGGGCCACGGCGGTGCGATAGCCGGCAGATTCGAGATAGCTGCAGATGAGCTCGCAGGTGTTCTGATCGTCGTCGACGACGAGAACGAGCGGAGAGATTTTAAAACCGCTGCCCATGCGGACGGGTGCCTGCGGCGGTTCCGGTTTCGCGGGCAGATCGTCTTCCGCAAGCGAAGGCATCAGGAAGTAGAAGGTGCTGCCTTTGCCGGGCTCGCTTTCGACGCCGATGCTGCCGCCGTGTTTCTCTACCAGCTTCTTCGAGATGGTGAGACCGAGGCCGGTGCCCTGCTTGGTGGTACCGGCAGGTGCTGCGGCCTGGCGAAACTCTTCGAAGATGATGGCCTGATCTTGCTGCGCGATGCCCTGGCCCGTATCGGTGACCTCAAAGCGAAGGAACTCCTGCTCGCGGGAGACGGTGGCATCGATGCGGCCGTTCTCTGGCGTGAATTTTACGGCGTTGCTCAGGAGGTTGTAGAGGATCTGCTTGAGGCGAATGCGGTCGGCAGAGAGGGCGGCGCCGGGTTCGCAGTGGGCGTGCAGCTCGATGTTTTTGTTCATCGCCAGAGAGCGTATGCCGGCGAGGACGCTGTCGAGCACCTCGCAGGGGTCAAGCACTTCCTTCTCCAGGTCGGATTGACCGGCCTCGATCTTGGAGAGGTCGAGGATGTCATTGATCAGATGAAGCAGGTGTCGCGCTCCGTCTTCGATGTGTCCGATGAAGCGTCTCTGTTTTTCCGTGATGGGGCCGGCGATCTCCGCGCTGAGAAGCTCGGAGAAGCCGCTGATGGCATTCAGCGGCGTGCGCAGCTCATGACTCATGTTGGCGAGAAACTCGCTTTTGAGCTCGTTGGCGCGATCGGCCTCCTGCCGCTTGAGCGCGAGCGCGATGTTGCTCTTCTCCAGCTCAAAGGCGAACTGCGTACTCTCCTGCAATGCCTTCTGTCGCAGTTCCTGATTGCGGTAGTTCATGAGGTAGATGTCGACGAGCAGGATACAGAGAATGAAAGCAAGCAGCCCGAGCGTTCTATACATGCTCCAGGTGCTCCGCTCCTGTGCCTGCTGACGCTCATTGAGCAAAGAGCGTTCTTCTGCGCGTGCAGCTTCGATCAGCTGTTTCAGGCTGGGGAAGGGAATCTGGCCGGCGGGTGAAAGCAGCGGGTCAGGCGCATTGGAATGGGGAGTCTGCGCAATCTGCTGCATCCCGAGATCTCTTTGCTGAAAGAGCAGCTGCATCTGCTGAATTCGTGCTTTTTGCGAAGGGTTATCGCTGAGCAGATTGTAGAGATCCTTGACGGCGTTGTTTTCTTCTTCGGATGTCTGAGCATAGCTGGCGAGATAACGTGCGTCGTGTGTATAGAGATATAGCTTGTGATAACTTCCGGTGCGAAGGCGCAGGCCGTCGAGCCGATCGATCTGGTCGAGTGCGGTGACGGTGTGCTCTACCCAGCGGGTGTCCTGGACGAGCCGCGTGACAGAGCGCGTCGACAGGACGATAAGAATAGCGATGACGAAAAAAGCCAGCGTGAAGCCCACGCGGATCTTTGTCTCTGCCTGAATGCCGGTGCTAAGAACCGGCCGGGGTCTGAACTTATCCGGCACGCGCTATCTCCCTGGAGTCATCTCCAAAAGCGTTCTTTTCGGCTACCGTTGCGAAGATGCGAAAGAGCTCCGGATCCCACCAGCCTTTTTCGACCTCAATCCGCATCTGCTCCAGGGCCTCGGCACGCGTCATGGCGTGTTTGTAGGGGCGTTCGCTGGTGAGTGCATCGTAGATGTCGACGATCTGCATAATGCGTGCAAGCAGAGGAACTTCGGCACCCTTAAGGCCATCGGGATAGCCGCTGCCATCCTGCTTTTCGTGATGATGGCGAATGATGGGGAGAACGAGCTGGAACGAGCGCAGAGGTTTGCAGATGTGCTCACCCATGGCGGCATGCCCGCGCATAATCTCCCATTCTTCTGCGAGCAGAGGGCCACGCTTGAGCAGGATCGCATCGGGTACGGCGACTTTGCCGATGTCGTGCACGGAGCCAGCGACGTTGAGCGCCCAGAGCTCGTTCTGGTCCAGGCCGAGTTCGGTGCCGAAGATGACGGAGTAGCGCGAGATGCGATCGCAGTGACCTTCGGTGTATGGATCCTTGGCTTCAATGCTGCAGCCGAGCGCCATGAGAACATGCTCGGCGCGCTCGAGTTCGTCGGTGGCTTCCTTGCGCTTCAGCAGGCCACGCACTCTGGCGCGAAGCTCGGAGCGATCGTAGGGCTTGGTGACAAAGTCATCCGCGCCGGCATCGATGCCGCGGATTCGATCCGCGGATTGCGCGAGGCCGGTGAGCATGATGACGGGGATGAGGCGCGTCGCCGGATCCTGTTTCAGGTTGGTGCAGATATCGAAACCATTTTTGTGGGGAAGATTGACGTCTAAGAGGATGAGGTCGGGCGGGTTGGTTTGAATCTCTTCTTCTGCCTGCCTGGCATCCGATGCGCAGGTAACCAGAAGACCTTCCCGTGTAAGGATTTCCTGCAGCAGGATCCTTTGACTTTGTTCATCGTCTACAACAAGTACCCTGGACATAGGGCTCTCCACTGTTTGCGGTTGAGTGAATCGGCAAATGTCGGATGGAACCGGGAGAAGTGGGGCAAGGGGCGGCGGCCCCGAGAAAGCTTGAAGAATTATTAGCCAGCATCCCCAGAATTGGCAAGCTTGCTACTTAGTAAACAGTGACGGAAGTAATGCGAGGGGATTGTGTTCGTAGCGGTGCGAGGTCTCGCCGAATTTATATCAGCGCAGCCAAAGTATAGGAAGTACAGATGCTTCGTTACTTGGAAAAATAATCTGCAAGATAAGTTTTTGCTGAGGAGGGGCATAGCACTCCCGTTACCGGAGTGCTACCGCGGGATGTTGCTGCAGATTTAGCAGCTGCTACTTTGTCTTCACCACTTCGCCGTTCGCCCACGCGAGGTTATTCTTCGCGAGCTGGAAGGCCGGGTCGATGTCGAGTGCCTTCTGAAACCACTGGGCACCCAGCTTCGGCTGCTTTTCAAACATGTACGAAGTGCCGATGTTGTTGGCGGCGATGGAGTTTTGCGGATCGAGCTGGAGCGCGCGCTGCCAGGACTGAATGGCCTGGTCATAGTTGCCTACATGCAGGAACTGCATGCCTTCGGAGAGATAGAACTTGGCATCGCGGGCTGACGGAGCGGTTTGCTCCATGGTGGCGAGAGACTGGATGGTCTTGTCGTTCTCATCCTGCGTCCACTTCAGATTGTTCCTGGCCAGCTGAAATGCGGGATTGATCGCAACGGCGCGGTTGCACTCTTCGAGCGCGGGCTTGTAGTCCTGCTGCATGGTGTGTGCGACGCAGAGATTGTTCCACGCGATCTGGTTGTTGGCGTCGGCAGCGATGACATCCTGAAGTACGGGAACCGCGCGGGCCGGAGTGTTGCCCTGGATGTAGGCCTGTGAGAGATTGATGCGGTTGGCGGCCGTGGGGTTCGTCCTTACGGCCTCTTCCAGCGCAGCGATGTTGGGGCCGGCTGCGGCTGTGGCGGCCTGGGGGGTGGAGCCGGAGCGGTGAAGCGCTACATAGGCGAGCGGCAGTGCGAGAAGAACGCATGCGGTGAAGATGGCTGTGGCGCGGCCCGATTTGGTTACAGGTGCAGCATCGGCGGCTGGCGCAGCGATGGCTTCGGGCGCAGTGGTTTCCGTGGGTGTCTGTTCGATCGACATAAGCGGGGCCTCTTCATGCATTGTGCGCCAGTGAGAGATAAACATCAACGGATTGTTAGGGGAGCGTGACGGGCGGCAGGCCGAGGATGGGCCGGAGAGCGAGGTCAGGGAGTTCGGGTTGGAGAATGGTCTCGCGTGCGAAGTTGAGATCATGACAGGCGGCGACGAGTATGACGAAACTGAGGATGGCCCACGTGGCGATGCGGCCGAGAGGCGCGAGAAGTTTTTGTAGTGCGGGGAAGATGACATTCGCGCCGATCCCCGCAAGCAGGCAGAGCGAGCCGTAGACCGGCGCGGTGTAACGGAAGCTGTAACGTTGCGTGAGGATCTGGATTACCAGCATGGAGGTGGTGAGGAGTGCAATGCCGAGAGAAAGATCGGTGCTGCGAGTACGGAGCGCGCGGGCGAGAGTTGCGATGAGGCCGGCGATCACGGCAAGAAAGACGAAGGGGTTGGTGCGGAGAAGGCCGGCGGGAAACAGCCACACCGGGCCGGAGTCATACTGCAAATCGTAAGGGTTGAAGCTCGAGACGCGAGCGCATTCGCGGACCAGCGTGAACGCGTTGGCTACGCCGCCGAAGAGCGAGCCGAGAACAAGGATATATCCGAGGACGGCGGCGACGGCAGAAACAGCGGTTAGGATGGCGGCACGGCGATTGCGCTGCAGGGTGAAGTGCACGATGAGCCCGGCGGCACAGAGAAGAAAGGTAAGGCCGGAGTTTTCTTTCGTGGTCAGCGCAAGAAAGCCGACGACTCCGAATGCAACAAGAGCGGTGAGACGACGGCCTGAGCCTGTGCGTGCGATCAAGACCGCGAGAGCGAGCATGACGATGGTGAGGAGAGCGATGAACGCCTCCTGCCATGCACGGCGAGAGACAGCGAGGTCGAAGGGGAAGACAGCGAAGAAGAGTGTGGCAATGATGGCTGTGACAGGCGAGAGCGTGCGCCAGGCGAGAGCGGTGATCAGGCAGAGCGAGAGCAGGCTGCAGAAAAGAGAGAGATGCGCGCCGGCGAGTGGCGAGGTGTCTCCCGTGATCTGCATGAAGGCGGCAAGAAGCGTGATGTAGCCGACACGGAGCGGAGAGGGATAGAGCGAGACCACCGGCAGGTTTGCTGCGAGCTCCTGTCCGAGAAAGTGAAAGCCGGTGGCTCCCTGCGTTCGCACGATGTTGGCCTGACGCGTGTAAGTGCGCTCATCGGGCGTGCGTTCGAGAGCTGGATTGAAGTAGTAGAGGCGGAGTGCAGCGCCGAAGAGGATGAGCGCGATCAGCAGATAGAGAGGCAGGCGGTGAGAAGGGTGTGGCGCGGTCGTTGTCATGCGCTAGCGCACTCCCAGCTTCTTCTGTGAGAGAGACCAGGCGAGGTTGTTTTTGGCGAGCTGGAAGTTGGGATCGAGAGCGATGGCCTTCTGTGCGGCGGCGATGGCGTCATCCCAACGGTGCAGCGATTCGTTGCCGGCGGCGATGTTGTTCCATGCGCCTGCCATCTTTGGATTGAGCTGCAGTGCTTTGCGTGCGGCGGCGATGCTCTCTTCAAACTTGCCCGCCTGGTTCAGCGTGAGCGATTCGTTGAGATAGTCATCGGCGGTCTTTGTGATGGGCGCGCCTTCTCCGTGCTTCAGGTAGAGATTGAGATTGTTCTGCGCAATTTGAAGGTTGGGATCGAGTTTGAGGGCTTCCCGTTCATTGCGGACGGCCTCATCCCACTGCTGCATGCCGGCGTATGCGGCGCCGAGATTATTGTAGGCAGTGGCAAGTTTTGGGTTGAGCTGTAGTGCGTGATGTGCTGAGTCGATCGAAGCCTGGTACTGGCCTTGCTGATACTGCGCGAGGGAGAGGTTGATCCAGTAGGTGGCGTCCTGGGTTGCGGGATGCTTGAGCTCCTGCCGCGCGGCTGCATCATCGGGTGCAACGGAGAGTGTCGATAGAGCGGCTTGATGCGCGGCGGCGGTATCACCGGTGTGATTGTAGGCGTCGATGAGAAGATCGCGCTGCATCAGGCGTTGCGGATTGAGGGCGATAGCGTTTTGCAGTTGTGCGATGGCTTCAACGGCTCGTCCATGAGTGATAAGCCAGCGCGCGTAGTAGGCGTGGCCGGTGTCGTCCGTGGGCGCGAGAGAGATGGCACGCTCGAAGTGCTGTTCGGCTTGTGTAGTGCGCGCAGATTCTCCTTGGTCGGCCATCGCGCCGTTCACGACGCCGAGATTAATTTCGAGTGTGGGGTAGTTAGGGTTGTAGACCAGTGCGCGCTCAAAGTAATCGAGTGCGGCGGGATACGCGCCTTTGCTCATCTGCGTGAGGCCATAGATCATGAGGCCGCGGCCGTTGTGTGGCGACTTGATGACATCATCGAGCCAGAGCGACTCTTCATCGTGCCAGACATCATTGCGTACGTGAACGCCGTAGCCATAGCCGATAAGAGCGAGGACTGCGACGGCGATCACTGCGGGCTTCAGTTGTGTGCGGTGTTCTGCAGTGGTGAAGCGTTCGAAGAGAAGTGCGCCGGTCCATACGACTGCGAGGATCAGTCCCACGAAGGAGAAGAACATGCGGTGATCGTTCTCCGCTTCGGAGAGCGGGTAGAGCGACGTGGGTAGCTGCGTGATGGCAAACCAGAGAAGACCGTATGCGATGGGATAGAGTGTGCGGCGGCGTGCGGTGAACCAGATGGCGAAGCAGAGTGCTGCGAGGAAGAGAAGGCCCAGCACGGCCTGCAGATTCAGCGTGGTGATGAGACCCAGGTCGGTGTCGACGTTGAGATGCAGAGGGAGGAAGAGCTCGGCGCAATAACGCAGCCAGACGTAGGGCTGGGTGAGGCGGTAGTCGGCTGCGGAGATAATGCTGGGCGTGAAGGACTTCGGCGTCATCGCCGATTGCAGGCCCATGAGCACAGCGGTGACACCGATGGAGGGAAGCGCGGCGAGGAATGCTGTGCGCAGCCGGCGTGACTGCGCTTCGAAGAAGAAGACGTAGGCGATCAGCAGGAGAGGAAAGACGGCGGCCGGCGGCTTGGAGAGAAGAGCGAAGACCAGCGGTAAAAGATATAAACCGGTACGGCGCAGTGCGGGATAGCGCGCGTAGAGAAAGAGTGCTGTGACACAGCCGAGCGTGCAGTAGAGATCGCCGCGCTGGATGACGTAGTTAACCGTCTCTGCCATGGCCGGATGCAGGCCGAACCATGCGGCGCCGAAGAGTGCGAGCCACGCGTTGTCTGAAGAGGGACGAATCCTGTCGAGTAGCGTGCAGTAGAAGCCGTAGAGCACAAGGATCAGTACGAGGAAGAAGAGAAATGTGCTGACGTGAAACCAGAAGGGGGCGTAGCTGTGGCCGAGTGCGTAATCGACCGCGAGCGTAGTGGAGACGATGGGCCGATAGGTGCGGTTGGCGGGGAGAACGGAGAAGGTAGTGGCGTCGGTGAAGAAGCGTGGGATGTTGCTTAGGCTGCGGATGGCTGGATTGTCGGTGACGGTGTGGAAGTCGTCGAAGTGAAAGCTGTTTTGAAATGAGTTCGCATACGCTGCCAGGACGGCGAGCAGTACGGCAGCCAGCAGTATGCGGTGCTTGTTTTGCAAGAGGGTGGAGCTCCGGGTTACAGATTGTGGCTTGGTTAGGATAAGTTAGCTGCTGACGGACTGCCAGTCATCTCACTGTATCTATATAGAGAGCTGGCAGCGTGTGAGGAGAAGGCGGAGAGTTTGAGCGAATTGCAGAGCATCGCGGTATTGATACCAGCTCGTGAGCCGGATGCGAGTCTGCCTCTGCTGGTGCAGCAATTGGTGGATGCGGGCTTTGGCGCGGTGCTGGTGCTGGACGATGGATCCTCGGAGGGGTGCGCCCCGATCTTTCAGGCGGCATGGCAGATTCCCGGCGTACATATGCTGCGGCATGTGGTGAATCTGGGGAAGGGTAGGGCGCTGAAGACGGGGATCAACTACTTTCTTGATGAATTGAAAGGGTTTACGGGTCTTGTGACGGCGGATGCGGACGGTCAGCACACGGTAAACGATACGGTTCGTGTGGCAGAAATGACGGTCAGTTCCGGGCGGGTGGTGCTGGGGGTTCGGGAGTTTCTGGAGGGGGTTCCGCTGCGGAGCCGGTTTGGTAACTTGTTGACACAGAAGGTGTTTGGTCTGGTCACCGGATGTCTTTTGACGGATACGCAGACGGGTTTGCGCGGGTTTCCGCGCGGTGTTTTGGCGGAGTTAATGCTGCTCGAAGGGGAGCGGTATGAGTACGAGATGACGGTGCTGGCGCATCTGTGCCGGACGGGGAAGCGGCCGGTCGAGGTGCCGATTGCGACGGTCTATATAGATGGCAATAAATCCTCGCATTTTGACCCGATTCGGGACTCGATGCGGATCTACTTTGTGCTGCTGCGGTTCTTTGCGTCGTCGATCGTGGCGGCAGGGATCGATTTTGCCGGGTTTACGGTGGCCTATGCGCTGACACACAACATTCTGACGAGCATTATTGTGGGGCGGCTGAGCTCGCTGGCGAACTTCGCGCTGAACAAGGGTTTTGTTTTTCACTCGGGGATTCCGCTGCCGCGGGCGCTGGTGCGGTATTACCTGCTGGTGACGGCTGTGGCGGCAGTGTCCTACGGGGCGATCACGGGGCTGACGGAGTTTCTGGGGTGGAATGTCTTCGTGACCAAGCTGGTGGTGGATACGTTGTTGTCGCTGGCGAGCTTTTCGATCCAGCGGACGCTGGTCTTTCCCATAGATTCGGCCGAATAAACAGCCGGCTGTTCCCGGTGATATCGCTGGGGATACCACTGCAAATCTTTTTTCGAAATTCACAGGAATTTCTGAGCCCGGATTATGTTCGATACCGTACTATCGGTAGGGTTTCCGTTCAGGTTGTTCGTTGTTGCCGTAAGCAGGCAGGTCCCTCGGGTGCAGGTATACCCGGCGTGTGTCCTGGTGTGCGAGTCGTTCAGAGAGCAGGAAGATGATGTCGAAGTCGCTGAAGATGGGTCTGACCGTTCTTGCCGGCATGTTGGCTAGCGGAACTGCGTATGCGACGGATGCGACGTTGACGGGTGATGCGTCGGTGAATGCGACGCGGACGACGGTGAACTACGGCGGGCTGTCGAATCTTTATGTAGGCAATGGCAATACTTCGCTGCTGCAGTTTGATATGACATCGCTGCCTGCGGGGACGACGTCTTCGCAGATCGCGAAGGCGACGTTGCGCGTGTATGTGAACCGCGTGAATACATCGGGTGTGGTGACGGTTTCGCCGGTAAGCACGGCGTGGACGGAGGGCGCGGTGACATACGCGACTCTGCCGACGATCGGAGGCAGTGCGACGACGTTTACGGCTTCGACAGCAGGCACGTATGTGACGGTGGATATTACCGGTATGGTGCAGGGCTGGATCACTTCGCCTGCGAGCAACAATGGCATTGCGCTCACGGCATCTTCGGCGAATGTGTTGCTGGATGCGAAAGAGAACGATGAGACGGCGCATGTGGCACGGATCGATGTGACGATCACGTCGCAGGGTGCGACCGGTGCAACGGGCGCAACAGGTGCTGCAGGCATACAAGGTCCTCAGGGTGTGACAGGATCGGCCGGGCTCCAAGGCGCTAAGGGCGATACGGGATCGCAGGGAACTCAGGGTGTGCAAGGTGTAACCGGCGCGACGGGCATTGCCGGTGCGGTGGGTGCGACAGGTTCTACCGGCATTGCAGGTGCAACGGGTATTCAGGGCGTGACTGGTTCTACCGGAGCAGTGGGTGCAACTGGCGCTATTGGCGCTACAGGAGCTACCGGCATTGCAGGTGCAACGGGTATTCAGGGTGTAACTGGTTCTACTGGCGCCGTGGGTGCAACTGGGTTTACGGGAGCTATTGGTGCAACCGGCTCGACGGGCGCGGTGGGTTCTACTGGCGCTACGGGCTCCGCGGGTGTTACCGGTGCAACAGGGGTGGCTGGTGCGACGGGTAGTACAGGTATTGCCGGTGCTACCGGCGTGACCGGTATTCAGGGCGTGACGGGTGCTACTGGAATCGCTGGTTCGACGGGTGCCACTGGAGCAGCCGGATCTACAGGTGTGACGGGTGCAATCGGTGCGACGGGAGTTACAGGAAATACAGGTTCTACGGGTGCGACCGGCAACACCGGAGCCACCGGCGTGACAGGTTCTACGGGCAGTACTGGTGCGACCGGTACGACAGGCAGCACGGGCGTGACAGGCGCAACGGGTGTGACCGGCAATACGGGAGCTACGGGCAGCACGGGCGTGACGGGCAACACCGGTGCGACGGGTTCTACCGGCGCAGTGGGCGTTACGGGCGCGACCGGTGTAACCGGCGTAACGGGGGCGCAAGGCTCGATCGGTGCGGTGACGAACTATTCGGCGAGCACAACGTATAGCGCAGGAGAGGTGGTGTACTGCCAGGCGTCGGGTGCCTGCAACACCTCAGCACAGGGTTCGAGCTATGTTTCGATCGTGAGCTCGAATACGAACAACGATCCGTTTACCAGCAGTGGCAAGTGGCAGAAGATCGCTGCTGCGGGTGCGCAGGGGAATGCCGGTCCTGCAGGCACTACGGGCCCGGTTGGTGCGACAGGAGCTGCTGGTGCAACGGGCGCCGCGGGCGGCGGTTCCACCACGGGTTATTCGCTTATGACAACCTTTCAAACTTCCGGTAGTGAAGTGGTGAATACCTATTATTACTTCAGCCCTGTCAATGCGTATGGCAGCGTGAACGGCACTCCAACCATGACCAGCCATGCAACGTATGCGACGTCAAGCGGCGCTCCGAATTACATCGTTTCTACGACGGCATGCACGGTCAGCTCTCTCGGGATCGGAGTGTATAACGCGGCTACTGCTACCAACGCCACATTTACCGCCACGCTCGCCATCAATGGAAGCCTCACAGCCATGACGACGAGTGTCACAGTCAATGGCACCGCGGCTGGAAGCAGCACTACAGCCAATCCGCAGGCTGTCAGCGTTGGAGACAGGGTATCCATCGCGTGGAAAGACACTGCCAATACGGGCTTTAATGGCGTTACGTTTCAACTGGTTTGCCAGTAAGGCAGTGGTGGGCTACTCCTTCCATGCCGGTTGGCAACCTTGCGTTTTTGATTCTATGCAGTAAGGCAAGTAGGAAAGCAACAAGCCGTAGATACGTTACAAGAGGACGACGATGAAGATTGCGAAGCGTGGATTGGTTCTTGCAGCAGCGATGATGCTGGCAACGGGCGTGGCGCGTGCCACGGATGCAACGCTGGTTGGCGACGCGAGCGTGAATGCGACGCGGACGACGGTGAACTATGGCGCGTTGTCGAACCTTTACGTTGGCAATGGCAATACATCTCTTCTTCAGTTCGATCTGACGCCGCTGCCGGCGGGAACGACGTCTGCGCAGATTGCGCGGGCGACGCTGTGGGTCTATGTGAATCGCGTGAATACGTCGGGACTGGTGACGGTGTCGCAGATCTCGACCGGATGGACGGAGAGCGCGGTGACGTTTGCAACGCTGCCGACGATTGCTTCGCCTGCGACGACGTTTACGACATCGACCGCAGGGATGTATGTGCCGGTGGATATCACGGGGATGGTGCAGAGCTGGATCACTACGCCCTCGACGAACCATGGCGTTGCACTGGCATCGGCGACGGTGAATGTTCTGCTGGATTCGAAAGAGAATGATGAGACGGCGCATGCACCACGGCTCGATGTGACGATCACGTCGCAGGGCGCGACGGGAGCAACGGGCGCGACAGGCGCTGCCGGTGTTCAGGGTCCGCAGGGTACGACGGGATCGGCCGGTCTGCAGGGCGCTAAGGGCGATACGGGCTCGCAGGGAGCCCAGGGTGTGACGGGCGCTGTGGGTGCTATGGGTGCGACCGGTGCCGTTGGCGCGACGGGTGCAGCAGGCGTACAGGGCGTGACCGGTGCGACGGGCGCTGCCGGCGCCGTGGGTACGACAGGTGCAACTGGAGCCGTGGGCGCAACGGGTGCGGTGGGTTCTACCGGTGCGACCGGTGCTGTTGGTGCAACAGGTATTCAGGGTGTGACGGGTGCAACCGGAGTTGTAGGTGCGACGGGTGCGGTGGGTTCTACCGGTGCGACTGGTGCTGTTGGTGCGACAGGTATTCAAGGTGTGACGGGTGCAACCGGAGTTGTGGGTGCGACGGGTGCGGTGGGTTCTACCGGTGCGACTGGTCTTGCAGGTGTGACGGGTGCGACGGGTTCTGTTGGTGCAACGGGCAGCACGGGTGCGGTTGGTTTTACGGGCGCAACCGGTGCTGTTGGTGCGACAGGTGTGACGGGCAGTGTCGGCGCAACGGGTGCAACGGGTGCAACGGGCGCGACAGGCATCACGGGAAATACGGGTTCGACGGGTGCTACCGGCGTGACGGGCATCATGGGAGCTACGGGTGTTACCGGAGCCACGGGTGTAATCGGTGCGACAGGCGTTACGGGAAACACGGGCGCGACAGGCAGTGTTGGCGTGACGGGATCGACAGGAGTCACTGGTGTAACCGGAGTTACTGGTGTAACCGGCGTGACGGGAGCGGCGGGCTCGATCGGCGTGGTGACGAACTACTCGGTGAGCACGACGTACAGCGCGGGGCAGGTGGTGTACTGCCAGCCTTCGGGCGCGTGCAACACGGCGGGACAGGGTTCGAGCTATGTCTCGATCATTAACGGGAATATCGGTCAGGATCCGGCTATCACGAGCGGCAAGTGGCAGCAGATTGCGGCTGCGGGAGCGCAGGGCAATGTTGGCCCTGCGGGTGCTACGGGCGCGGCTGGTGCAACGGGGGCTGCAGGCGCGAAGGGTGCAACCGGCGCGGCGGGTAGTGGCGGTGGCGGCACCATACCGTTTATCGTCACCGGTCATGGCCTTTCCACCGGTACGTTCTACTATCCCGCGACCACTGCATCTCAGGGCACGACGCTGGTCTGGACTGCGGTGACGATGGAACCGGTGGCCTGTACTCCAAGCATGACGATAACGTCCTATGGCATCGCAGGCGGGACGTTTACGATCTCGGGCGTTACGCTTTTGTATAACTCCACGAATGGCGTCAATACGCTGAGCGGAACGAACTATGGAAGCTGTAGCGTGAGCGCGTCTACGGGGACAGCGCAGACCTGCACGGTGACGAATGCCACGGAGATCCCGGCGAACACGCCCTTTACTATCGTGGCTCCAGGCCAGGGTACGGCCAATACTGGTGGAGCGCTGATGGGTTTCTCCTGCCAGTAGGGGAACTGAAGATGCGAGCTGTGTCGTTCAATGAATGTATCGGCGGCACAGCGAAGATGGATTTCGATAGACGCGTTGAGTAGCAGATGGTTGGAAGAGGACGAAGATGATGAAACGCAAAGCGGCAGTGGCGATGGCGATGTTGGCAGTGCTCTCTCGCTTTGCGGTGGCTGCTCCGCCGACGGCCGTGCAGGCGACGACGGTGCCGCTGGCGCTGCCGGGCGGCGTGGCGTATGACTCGGCCGGCAATTTGTATATTGCAGCGACGAACGATCATGTGATCCGCAAGGTGGATGCGCTGGGTACCATCACGACGGTAGCGGGAACGGGCGACCAGGGTTTTGCGGGAGATGGCGGGCAGGCGACGGCGGCTTTGCTGGATTCTCCGGTGGGCGTGGCGGTGGATGCGAACAAGAATATCTTCATTGCGGATTCGCACAACAATCGCATTCGCGAGGTGATGGCGGCAACGGGCGTGATCCAGACGATTGCGGGCACGGGTGCGGCGGGTTTTGGCGGGGACAATGGAGCGGCGACGGCGGCGTTGTTGAACTATCCGACGGCGCTGGCGATGGATGCGGCGGGCAATCTGTATATCGCGGACACGAACAATCACCGCATTCGCAAGATCACGGGCACGACGATTACAACGGTGGCCGGCAACGGCGAGCAGATCTTCGCGGGCGATGGCGGAGCAGCGACGGCGGCGGGACTGGATTCTCCGAATGGCGTGGGTGTGGATACGAACAACAATATCTACATCGGCGATACGCATAACCAGCGCGTGCGCATGGTGACGGCGAGCTCAGGAATTATTACGACGATCGCCGGTACGGGGGCGAAGAGCTACGGTGGCGACGGATCGGCGGCGGCTTCGGGCGTGCTGGCGCGTCCGCGTGGCGTGCAGGTGGCGGCGAATGGAACGATCCTGATCGCGGACAGTGACAACAATCGTATACGTTCGATCACGGGCGGCACGATCCAAACGGTTGCGGGCAATGGTGTGCAGGGATTTGCGGGCGATACGGCTGCGGCGACGGCGGCGAATCTGGATACACCGCGCGCGGTGACGGCGAATGCGCAGAGCAATGCGGTGCTGGCGGATACGAACAACTTCCGCGTGCGGCTGGTGAACGGCTCGGGAATTATCCAGACGATTGCGGGGCTTGCGCCTGCGAATACGCAGTCGTTGACGCTGACGGGTTCGGCGAGCAGTGTGGTGTATGGCTCGGGATCGCTGGTGGCGACGTATGCGTTCAACGGCAATACGGCGACGGGCAATGTGACTTTTTATGATGTGACGGGAGCGACGCCGGCGGCAATCGGCTCGCCGGTGGCGCTGGCTGCGAACCAGGCGACGCTGAACACGGGCACGCTGACGGCGGGTACGCATTCGGTGGAAGCGGTATACGCGGGTGACGGGAACAATGCAGCGACGACGAGCGGCGTGTTTGTGCTGCAGGTGACGCCGTTGGCGATCACGGCGACGGCGACTCCGGTGTCGATTGCGTATGGCGTTGCGATTCCGACGCTCACAGGTTCATTGAACGGTGTGCTGGCGCAGGATACGGGGAATGTGACGGGCGTCTTTACGAGCACGGCGGTAGCGTTGTCGCCGCCGGGACTGTATCCGATCTCGGTGGCGCTGACGGGTTCGGCTGCAGCGAATTACACGGTTACGTTGACAGCCGCGGCCAGCCTGACGATCACGAAGGCGCTGGTGACGGTAAGCGCACCGCCGGTGAGCCGGGCGTATGGCCTGGCGAATCCGACGCTGACGACGAGTGCGGTTGGTTTCATCGCGGCGGATGGGATCACAACGAGCGCGTCAACTACGGCCACGGCAGCTTCGCCGGTGGGGCCGTATCCGATCACGGTGGCAATCAGCGATCCGAATGGCAAGCTGGGCAATTACACGGTGACGAACAATGGTGGCACGTTGACGGTGACGCCGGCGTCGGTGACGGTGTCCGTCCATCCGAGTGTCAGTTCGGCGAATGCATCGACGAACGTTACGTATACGACGACCGTCGCTTCGACGACGAGTGGTGTGCCGACGGGTACGGTGACGCTGACCTCGAGCAACGGCAATACGTTCGGACCGTTCACGCTGAATGGATCGGGCGTAGCGACGGGTGCGGGCAAGCTGCTGGGTGCGGCGAATGGTCCGGTGACGATCACGGCGACCTACTCGGGCGACGGGAACTATGCCGGGAACGTGGGGACGACGGTGATCAACATCGGCAATGCCAGCTACACGCTGGCGGCGGTGCCGCCGAGCCTGACGGTGAATCGTGGGCAGAGCGCGTCGACGGTGATCACGTTGACGCCACTCTCGGGTTACATGGGATCGGCAACCTTCGCCTGTACAAATCTGCCGGCGTTTGCTTCGTGTAACTTTACGCCGTCGACGCTGGTGGCGGATGGTTCGAATACACCGGTGAGCACGACGATGACGCTTTACACGCTAGCTCCGCAGGCGACGAAGGGCCCGGTTGGCGCCGCGTTCTGGATACCGGGCGCGATGCTGGCTCTGCTGATCGGTGTTGGCCGCAAACGGTTGTCGAAGCGGATGACGCAGTTGCTGATGCTGGCGATGCTGGCGGCAGGTGCGTTTGGCGCGAGCGGTTGCGGATCGAATGGATCCTTCGTGACGCCGGTGGGAACGACGCAGTCTGTAGTGGTGGTGAGCGCGACGGCTACGGCAGGGACGGGAAGTACGGACCAGCAACAGTCGCTGCAGATTACGATCACGATCAATCCGTAGGGAATGAATACAACGGAGGGCCGCTCTTTGGAGCGGCCCTCTTTGCTTAAAGCGACATTGCGTGTGAGAGCATACAGAGATTGTTATGACTGAGACTGAAAACAGCACCTCCTCAACAACGGCAGAGAGCAGACGCACGGTGACGGACTTTGTTCTGGCGGGATGCATCTGCGCGGTTGCGGCTGGGTTCTGGTTCTGGAACAGCGGGCCTGTGGCATCGGATGTTGCGCCGGCTGCGGTGACGCAGCCTGTGGTTGTTCCGGCTGCACCGACGGGGAGTGATCGATTCAATAACGTGGGGATGCAGCTTTATTCGGCTTCGGATTTTACGGGGGCGGAGGCGCAGTTCCGGCAGGCGATCGCCGCCGAACCGGGGATGGCGCTGGGGTATTGCAATCTGGGTGCGGCGCTGGTCGCAGAGCATCGCTATGACGAGGCAATTGCGGCGCTGCAGCACTCGGTCGCGCTCGATCCGACGCTGACGCTGGCTCGCAACAATCTGAAGTGGGCTCTCGACGAAAAGAAGAAGCATACGAAGTAGTTTCATTACCTGCGGACGATTATTCCTTCATGCAAACCCCTTTTTTGACGCCTGTGAAGATCGTGCAACGCCTGATACGGCCGGTGGAGATTGCCGGGAGTGTGCTGGCGCTGGTGGCGATGACGGTGCTGGGTCTGCGGGCCGCGCTGCGGCTGGAGCTGCGCTGGGATACGTTTGGCTATCATCTGCCGTTTGCGGCGATGCGTGGCGGGCTGCATATTCCGTATGAGCTGCCGCCGTACTGGGAGGCTTGCTATCACGGGTTTCCGCCACTGCCGGAGTTTGTGCAGGGTGTGCTGTGGCATGTGACGGGGTCGATCAACGCGACGGGCGTGGTGAACTACCTGGCGTTCGTGCTGTTTTTGATCTTTGCGTGGCGGCAGCTGCAGGCGCGGTTGTGGGTGGTGGCGGTGCTGTCGCTGACGGCTCCGCTGGTGTTGATCCATGCGGCGTCGAGCTACGTGGACCTCTTCAGCAATGCGCTGCTGGCGATCGGCGTGACGGGGTTTCTGGCGATGATGCTCTTCGATCGCTGGGATGATGCCGTGTTGCTGAACTGGTCATTGCTGGGAATGGCTGGGGCGGCGTGGTCGAAGTTCTCCACGATGCCGATCGTGTTGCTGTTGTTTGTAGGCTGTCTGATCGTGTATGGACGGAGGATGGCGGATGCGAAGGCGCGGCGGTTGTTCTTCCGTGTAGCGATTCTGTTTGTGCTGGCGCTGCTGCCGTATCTGAAGAATATTGCGGTGTATCGTAATCCGACGTGGCCGGGTGGGATTCCTGCGCTGCAGGGGGCGATTCCATCGCTGCAGTTTACGGGCGCGATCCATGACATGCAGACACCACCGCCGCTGATGCATGCGAGCCATACGTCGTTGTTCTTTCATTCGCTATTCGAGATCCATCATCCGACGAGCTATCCGGCCCGCGAGCGCTGGAATATTGACCAGGGGAATGCGTGGATCGCATACCGGTCGGGCGGATTCTGGGTGGTGAGCGTAATTACGACGGCGCTGGCGGCGGTGCTGCTGGGCTTTCTCAGCAGGCCGCGTAATGGAGTGATCCTGGCGGCGGCGATTGCGACGATGTGGCTGGTGGTGAGTGTGCTGCCTCAGTCGCATGAGCTGCGTTACTTTCAGTTTCTGCCACTGACGATGGCGGCGGTGATCGGGATGCTGGTGACGCGCGTACGTGCGCGGTATCCGGCAACGGTGCTGGTGATCCTGTGCGTGATCCTTTGCGAGTTTGTGTGGATCAGCAAGGTGAACCGTACCTACTACCGCGTAGAGAAGATGGGATACACGCAGGCGGCGGCAGTTTGGGGGATGGACCGGTACTGGAGCACGATGGAGCCGGGCAAGACGTACTGCGCGATCGGGTTTCAGCCGATGGGCATGATGCTGACGGGGCCTACGATGCACGAGTTTCATATCGTGGACCGGACACCGGAGGATGTGTGTCCGACAGGG
>Ga0206925_1008_pt1 | contig 50894 bp, 44 predicted proteins | sample Alteio_BWOrgHeat_62_FD_152944 | JGI IMG/M metagenome (GOLD analysis project Ga0206925, IMG submission 152944) | Enriched cells from forest soil in Barre Woods Harvard Forest LTER site, Petersham, Massachusetts, United States -... | ecosystem: Environmental > Terrestrial > Soil > Temperate forest >...
AAAAAGTCCCATCGTCGCGCGGGCGACAGTGATGTCGTTCAGCGTATTGGCCCCAATCGCGGGGTGCGCCGGAGCCACGACGCCGCCGGGCCCGAGTTCGGTCGGCGCTGATTTACGGCCGATGACTCGTCCACGCATGCCGCCGGTGCCGAAACTCAAGTCACGGAAAAAGCGGTCTTCCAATTCATCCCACGCCTCCGCCGCGACCAATTCGTCGAGGGCGGTTTGCGCCCAGGCGGGCAAAAAGCCGCCGGTGCGCCAGGCGTTCAATCGTTCAGTTGCGGCAGGAGAAAGTTTCGTCACCATGGAAAAATATAATTAAGTTAAAAAGAGTCCTTCGGCCAAAGCGGGTTTGGGATTTAATGCAGCCCAACGCGCGGTGACACTAGCCTCGTTGTCGCCAAACAGCGGGCTGATTTCAATGGCAAAGGGTGGCAGACCGGTGGCATCGGTCGGAACATTCGCTCCCGCCGCCTTGAGCCAGCGCGCAAATTGGCGCAGTTGATCGGCGCGACAGGATTCCGCGGAGTCCACGCCGGTGGAATTTTTTACCGGCGAAAAATCCTCGGCGCGCAGAGTTTCGATAATGCAGGCGTTTTGGGCAAAAGGCAGCGCATCGAACACAAACATCTCAAACTTTACCCCATTGGGTTTGGCCGGAGTGACCGGCTGGCCCGTTGCGTCAATCACGGCTACTTTTTTGTCGGCGCGGTGAAAGGGCAGGCGGCAGGCGGCTTCGCGCCCCGAGCCAACGCGTTCAACAAACTCCCGGTTGAGCACATGGATGCCGATGGAGCCGGCGCGGAAGTGCAGTTCGCCGTCGCGGTCGCGCTGCTCACATAATTCGCGCGGCATATCGCTGTATTCGACCACCAGGGTGCGGCCTTGGGTGTCCCGGCACAAGTGGCCGATTTTTTCACCAGCATTGCATTTGGGGATCATCTTGGTGGACATTTCGGAGCCGGTTTCGAGATGGAAACCGATAAATTCCGGGTCCACGCAGCGCACCAGCGGGTTGTCCACTTGGAAGTAGCTGAGTGTGTCCACCCCGTGGTCGCGCATGACCTCAATCATTCCGTTGCGCACCAAAGCCCGCAGCGCGCCGCCATGCCCGTCGGGGCTGAGCGCCAGACGACCCGGTGCTTCGAGCAGTATTTTTCCGGCAAAGTCCACGGCCGGCATGGTGCCTTGCGGGAAGCAGTGCACACGCGCGGAATCGAGGCCAAAGTGACTGTGTTCGGCAAAAAAGGCCAGGGTGGCTTCATGGTTGGCCGGGCTGGTCAGTATGAACCAGGGCGGGGTAATGCCAAAACGCATACCGGCGGCCCGGATCTTTTCCGCGAACACTTGAAATAACGAATGGCTCCGCACCGGGGTGATGGGATAGGCGCCTTTGGGCCCGGCAAAACCCAGGCGTGTGCCTTGGCCGCCAGCTACGGTGAAACATCCAACTCGTCCCGCACGCAGTGCGGCTTCACCCTGTGCTCGGGCACGCTGCCAGTGGGCGGCAGCACCACCATTTTCCGGCCGGGCGATATAGGGTGCGGGCTCTAACTGCAAAAAATCAATCGCTGCCGACTGGCCGCCAGTCAGATGGGTTTTCACCAGCCGCGTGATTTCATCGAGGTCAATTCGCGCAGTTTGTTCAGCCAGGGTGGTTTGTTCAGCAGGAGTCAACTGTCCCCAGAAATCAAAAACCTGGCCTTGGCCGGCGCGCTCAGAGGCATTTCTCTGCGTGGCAATTTCCGGCAGGCTGGCAGTGGCGAAATTCATGGGACCGTCAACAAATTCGATGTTTTAATTATGGCGGGGGCTGGTGGCTGGCTGGCTGGAACCCGTGGCAGGAGCGTTTGCGGGCAAGCGGGCATTGTCAAGGTTGCCCGTGGATGCGCCGGTGAGCGGATCCACATCAAAGCGAAAAATCAGCTCGTCCGGTTTGGCATAATTGAGCCGCTCGCGGGCAACCCAATCCAGAAAGGAGGGATCCGTTTCCATTCGCTGTAAAAACTCCTGATATTTGGCCAATTGCGAATTTACGTCATCGAGCTGATCTTTGATTTTTTTCTCATCGTTGCGAAAATGTTCCACTTGGAGCTGGGTGTCATGGATGGTCTTGCCGGCATAAGCGCCGCCCAGCACCAGCAAAATAGCCAGCACCACAATAAGCAGCTTGTAAAAGACCGATGACTTCATGCCAATGTTTTCAACTCCGGCCCATGATTGCAAAAGTCCCGCCCGGAACAAAGCGCAAAACGCCGCTGGTTTGGATAAAGAACCATTTAAGCCCGGCTCATCAGGATAAACACCGCGGGCAAAACCAGCGCGCTATCCGCCAAGGCTGGGCCTAGAATGGGTCGCGAAATCCAGCGCGGGAAGATCGTAAGTGCACAGAGCATCAGTCCTGCTCCGGCCAGGCCAAGCCGATGGGCGGCCAGTGCGGCCAGGACCCCAGTCATGGCCAGAGCCGCCGCCAAGGCAGTCGCGGCGGGCTCGCCCCACAACACCATGGCACTACGCACGCCGGTGCGGGTATCCGCGACACCGTCCTTCAAGTCGCAGAGCAGGGCATTGGCGGCAAAAGTGGCAAAAAGCGCGATTATCAATGCCGCGGGCGCTATTTCGCGGGTGTTCCAGTCAACGGGAAAGGCCATGCTCGCTGTAGTCCACGCGCCGGCGACCAAAAAAGTTTTAACCAAGGGCCATTGCTTGCACCGCCGATAGGCGAGGCTGATTACGCCGAGGGCCAGGGCCACAGCAATTTTCCAGCCGGGCAGCCAAAGGGCTGCGCCGAGCCCTATGAAGATAGCCAGGCCCGTGGTGACACCCAGAAATCTTGATCGCTGGTCCGGATGATCCATCCAATGATCCAGCGTGTAGGCGGCAATGACTCCCGCAAAAAACAATACTACGCCAGCGATGGCAAAGGGATGCATAGTGGCATGAGCGACCACCAAAATGCTGGAAAAACAAATGGCCAGCGGACCCAGCAGCCAGGTGTGATGACCAATCTGTTTTATGGCAGTGGTCATTTCGGCATCCGATCACGCCCGCGCCACGCAGCGACTACGGCAGAACGGTCGCGCCCATCAAAAAGCGATCGGCTTCACGGGCGGCACCCCGGCCTTCGTTAATGGCCCAGACGACGAGGCTTTGGCCCCGACGGCAGTCCCCGGCGGCAAACACCCCGCGGATGTTGGTCGAGTACTTGCCGTGGTCGGCTTTGGCATTGGTGCGCGGGTCGCGCTCAATCTTTAATGAGTCGAGCAGTGGTTGTTCGGGTCCGAGAAAGCCCATCGCCAGCAGCACCAGTTGCGCGGGAATCACGCGTTCGCTGCCTTTCACCGGCTGGGGGCCGAATTGTCCGGCTTCATTCTTTTTCCATTCGACATTCACGAGCTCCAACCCGCCGACGTTGCCATTCGCATCACCGACAAATTTTGTCGCCGTCACCAGATACTGGCGCGGGTCTCCGCCAAATTTCGCGGCCGCTTCTTCCTGACCGTAATCCAGCTTGTAAACCTTGGGCCATTCCGGCCACGGGTTATTGGCGGCGCGTTGCAAAGGTGGTTGCGCCAAAATTTCGAGCTGCGCGAGCGAAGAGCAACCGAGTCGCATCGAAGTGCCCACACAGTCGGTGCCGGTATCGCCCCCGCCGATGACGACCACGGGTTTGCCGCGGGCATCAATGGGCGGGCGGCTGGTGTCGGAAATGCCCTGGTCGAGGAGGAATTTGGTGTTGGAGTGCAAGTACTCCATCGCGTAGTGCACGCCCTTGAGTTCGCGGCCCGGAATGGGCAGGTCGCGTGGCTTGGTGGCGCCGGTGCAGAGCACCACCGCGTCAAAGTCCTTCAAAAGTTTTTCCGCCGCATAATTCACGCCGACTTCCACGCCGGTTTTGAAAACAACCCCTTCGGCGGCCAGCAAATCCACCCGGCGTTGCACGACGGCCTGCTTGTCGAGCTTCATGTTCGGAATGCCATACATGAGCAGCCCGCCGATGCGGTCTGCGCGTTCGAAGACCGTCACGAGGTGTCCAGCGGAATTCAACTGGGCGGCACAGGACATGCCGGCGGGGCCGGAGCCGATGACCGCGACTTTCTTGCCGGTGCGTTTGGCCGGGGTTTGGGGAGTAATCCAGCCTTCGTCCCAACCTTTGTCCGCGATCGCATTTTCAATGCTCTTAATGGTCACCGGCGGGTCAATCACGCCCAAAACGCAGGAACCTTCGCAGGGCGCGGGGCAGACGCGGCCAGTAAATTCCGGAAAATTGTTCGTATGATGCAGGCGTTCCAACGCCTCCTTCCATTGTTTTTTATAAACCAGGTCATTCCACTCTGGAATCAAATTATTGATGGGGCAGCCGGAGGCCATGCCGCTGATAAGCTGGCCGGTGTGGCAGAACGGTGTGCCGCAATCCATGCAGCGCGCACCCTGGGTTTGCAGCTCTTCATCCTTGCGATGGATGTGGAACTCGCCCCAATCCTTGATGCGTTCGACGGGGGTGCGATCCGGACCTGTGTCGCGTTTGAAATCTAAAAATCCGGTGGGTTTGCCCATGGGTTAAGGAGGAGGAGGGTAGGAGATAGAATCAGTTTGCCGAAGCCATGAGAAGCACCAATCGAGCGATTAATTTCCCCCTACGCGGGAGAGATCTTTCGCGTTGGCTTCAAAGGCCGCTTGCATGGCTTCCTCGCCAGTGAATCCTTGCAGTTCAACTTTTTTGATTTGATTGACCATGCGCTCGTAATCTTTCGGATAAACTTTGACGAATTTCGGCAGGTAGGCCTGCCAGTTTTCGAGAATGTGTTTGGCCCGCACCGAGCCCGTCAGCCGGGCGTGTTTTTCAACCAGGGCTTTGAATTCCGCAATTTCCGCATATTCACATTCGATAAGTTTGTAAAGATTGACCATTTCCCGGTTGAGCCGGGTGCCGAACTGGCCGTCTTCATCCAGCACGTAGGCCAACCCGCCCGACATGCCTGCGGCAAAATTCCGCCCGGTCGGCCCGAGGACGACGACGTGTCCGCCAGTCATGTATTCACAACCGTGGTCGCCTACGCTCTCGACCACCGCCGTGGCGCCTGAGTTGCGCACGCAGAACCGCTCACCGGCCATGCCTTGAATAAAGACTTCGCCGGCCGTCGCCCCGTACAACGCCACGTTGCCGATGATCATGTTGACCGCCGATTCAAACGTGCTAGCCGCCGGGGGCGTGATGATGATGCGCCCGCCGGAGAGGCCTTTGCCGACATAATCGTTGGCGTCGCCCTCAACCCGGATGGTGATGCCCTTCGGCATAAATGCGCCGAGCGACTGTCCCGCCGAGCCTTGAAAATTCAACTGGATGGTATCGTCCGGCAAACCCGCCGGGCCGAAGCGGCGCGTGAGTTCACTGCCGAGGATGGTGCCCACCACGCGATTCGTATTCTTGATGGGCAGGTTGACCACGACTTTTTGCTTTTTGTCCAACGCGGGCGCGCAGAGCTTGAGCAGGTGCGTGTTGTCGAGCGCCTGATCCAGTCCGTGGTCCTGCGGCATCTGGCAATAGGTGCCCACTTCCGGACCGACGTTCGGCCGGTAAAAGATTTTCGAAAAATCGAGACCCTTGGCCTTCCAATGGGCAATCGCCTGGTGCACGCCGAGTTTGTCCACCCGGCCGACCATTTCATTGACGGTGCGGAAGCCAAGCGCCGCCATGTACTCGCGCATTTCCTGCGCGATGAAACGCATGAAGCGCACGGCATATTCCGGGTCGCCGGTATATTTTGCGCGCAGGCGCGGGTCCTGCGTCGCAATGCCCACCGGGCAGGTGTTGAGATGGCAGACGCGCATCATCAAACAACCGAGGGTGACGAGCGGTGCCGTCGCAAAGCCAAATTCTTCCGCGCCGAGCAACGCGGCGATGACCACGTCGCGCCCGGTCTTGAGCTGGCCGTCAGTTTCCACGACGACACGGCTGCGTAGATTATTTAAAAGCAGCGTCTGGTTGGTTTCCGCCAGGCCGAGTTCCCACGGTGCGCCCGCATGGTGGATGGAAGACAGCGGCGATGCGCCGGTGCCGCCATCGTGGCCGGAAATGAGAATGACGTCCGCCTTGCCCTTGGCCACGCCCGCCGCGATGGTACCCACGCCGATTTCCGCCACAAGCTTCACGTTGATGCGCGCCTTTGTGTTGGAATTCTTCAGGTCGTGGATGAGCTGCGCCAAGTCCTCAATGGAGTAAATGTCATGGTGTGGTGGCGGCGAGATGAGGCCGACGCCCGGGGTGGTGCCGCGCACTTTCGCGATGGGCGGATAGACCTTGGTACCGGGCAATTCGCCACCTTCACCGGGTTTGGCACCCTGCGCCATCTTGATTTGCAGTTCCTGCGCATTGATGAGGTAGTTGCTCGTCACCCCAAAGCGTCCGCTCGCGACCTGTTTAATCGCGCTGTTCTTGCTGTCACCATTCACTTCCAGGGTGTAACGCGCCGGGTCTTCGCCGCCTTCGCCGGTGTTGGACTTGCCACCCAGCCGGTTCATCGCGATGGCGAGCGCTTCGTGCGCTTCCTTGGAAATTGAGCCATAGGACATCGCGCCGGTCTTGAACCGTTTCACAATGGCTTCGACTGACTCCACTTCTTCCAGCGGCACGGGTTTGTCCGTGGGCTTGAACTCGAACATCCCGCGCAGGGTGCAGAGGTTGCGCGATTGGTCGTCAATGAGCTTGGTGTATTCCTTGAAGATGACAAAGTCGTTGGCGCGGGTGGCCTTTTGCAGTTTGTGTATGGATTGCGGATTCCAGAGGTGGAATTCGCCGTCCGCGCGCCATTGATAGACGCCGCCGGCTTCGAGCGCGTGAGTGTCCTCGCCTTCCTGCGAGGGGAAAGCCTGCCGGTGCCGCTGTTTCACTTCGTCGGCGATAGTATTCAGGTCAATGCCCTCGATGCGTGAGGCCGTGCGGTGGAAATACTTGTCCACGACTTCATGGTTGAGGCCAATGGCTTCGAAAATTTGCGCACCGCGATAACTGGCGTAGGTGGAGATACCCATCTTCGCCATCGTTTTGATGACGCTCTTTACCCCTGCCTTGATGAAGTTTTTGCACGCTTTGTCGAAGTCCACGTTCAGTTTGCCGTCGTGGATAAGGTCATAGAGCGTCTCGAAAGCCAGATATGGATTAATCACGTCCGCGCCGTAGCTGAACAGCAGCGCAAAGTGATGCACCTCGCGCGGCTCGCCCGATTCGAGGATGAGCGATACCAGCGTGCGCGTGCCCCGGCGAATGAGGTGATGATGCAGCCCCGAGGTGGCGAGCAGGGCCGGAATTCCTGCGTGCTTTGTATCAATGCCCCGGTCGCTGAGGATGAGCAGATTTGCGCCTTGCGCGATGGCTTGGTCGGCTGCCGCAAAAAGTTTCTCCATCGCCGCGGCGAGGCCCGCGCCGCCTTCTTCCGGATTAAACAAAATCGGCAGTTCAGCGGATTTGAATCCTTCGCGCTTGATGTGGCGCAGTTTCGACAACGTTTTGTTGTCGAGAATGGGGTCGTGGACCTTGATGCGCCGGCAGCTTTGCGGGGTCGGCTCAACGAGGTTGAGCTGGGTGCCGAGGAAAGTCTCCGACGCCGTGATGACGGCCTCGCGAATCGAGTCAATCGGCGGGTTCGTCACCTGCGCAAAGAGCTGCTTGAAGTAATTATAAAGGAGTTTCGGCTTGTTCGACAACACCGCGAGTGGGATGTCTGTGCCCATCGAGCCGAGCGGCTGCACGCCGTCCTTGCCCATCGGGGTCAGGAGGAAGCGCAGGTCTTCATAAGTGTAGCCGAACGCCTTCTGGCGCAGGAACACCGTTTCGTGATCCACGCCGTGGAATTCGCCCTCGGGCAAATCTTCGATCTTGATGCGGTTCTGGGCCAGCCATTCGCCGTAGGGAGCGGCTTTCGCAAAAGTCTCTTTGATTTCCGCGTCGTCCACGATGCGGCCTTGCTGCGTGTCCACCAGGAACATGCGGCCGGGTTGCAGGCGGCCTTTGGCGGCCACGTTGGCGGGATCAATCTTCACCACGCCGACTTCCGAGGCCATGATGACCCGATCGTCCTTGGTGACATAATAGCGCGAGGGCCGCAGGCCGTTGCGGTCGAGCACCGCGCCGACACTGATGCCGTCCGTGAAGGAAATCGAAGCCGGGCCATCCCATGGCTCCATCATGCACGCATGGTATTCATAAAAGGCGCGCTTTTCCGGGCTCATGGACTCGTGGTTTTCCCACGGCTCGGGAATCATCATCATCACTGCCTGCGGCAACGGGCGTCCGGCCAGCACGAGGAACTCGAGACAGTTATCGAACATGCCCGAGTCTGAGCCGTCTTCCTGGATGATCGGCAAAATCTTCTTCATGTCCTCGCCAAACACCTTGCTCGATATCTGCGCCTGGCGCGCGTGCATCCAGTTAACATTGCCGCGCAAGGTGTTGATTTCGCCGTTGTGCGACATGTACCGGTTCGGGTGTGCGCGGAACCACGCTGGGAAAGTGTTCGTCGAAAAGCGCGAGTGCACCTGGGCCAGCGCGGATTCAAAGTCCTCGTCGTGCAGGTCGGGGAAGTACTTGTCCAACTGCAACGAGCTGAGCATGCCCTTATAAATAAGGGTGCGCGCTGAAATGCTGGTGATGAAGAACAGCGTGTTCTTGGCCTCATGCCGGGGCAGGGTGTAGCGCAGTTGGTTCGACGCGACATGGCGGATGACAAACAGTTTCCGCTCAAAGCCCAGGTCGTCCTTGATGGCCGGGTTGCGGCCGATAAAGAGCTGCTTCATGACTGGCTCGGCGCGCACCGCGCTGGGGCCGATGTCCGCGCCCTTGCTGTCCGTGGGCACGTCGCGCCAGCCGAGCACCGTCTGACCCTCAGCCTTCACGACATCTTCCAACCCCTTCATGCACTCGGCGCGCTCTTTTTCCTCGCGGGGCAAAAAGACCCCCGCCACGCCATATTGTCCCGCCGGGGGCAACTTTATGCCCCGCTTGGCCATATCTTTGCGCAGGAACTTATCCGGCACTTGGACGAGAATGCCCGCGCCGTCGCCGGTGTTGGCCTCGCAGCCGCAGGCGCCACGGTGCTCCATGTTCTCGAGCATGGTCAGCGCATCCAGCACGATCTGGTGCGATTTCTGGCCTTTGATGTGGACAATGAAGCCCACTCCGCAGGAATCATGCTCCAACGCCGGGTCGTAGAGCCCCTGGGCGGGTGGCTCTCCGGCGGCGTTGCGTGGAGGAAGTTGGTTCATGGAAATTTTGGCCGGACTAACCGGGGCGCGGCGGGGGAGGGAGGCTTTGGCGGAGCAGCCATCACCCGGGCGGTCTGTTAGAAAAAAACAGATTCTTTTTTCACGCAACTATAATTCTAAGCATTTTTTAGGCCGGGTGGTGGACTGGGCTGGCTTTCCTGGCCTTATCCAACTCCGCTTGCGCTGTTGGTCTGGCCTCTTTAGGCTGGCCCGTTCCATGCCTGCCGCTGCGCCCACGACCGCTGCCGCCGCGCCCGACTACTCGAACGGCGCGCTGATTTTGCGCCTGCTCAAGCTTACCTGGCACTATAAATACCTCTGCCTCCAGGTGCTGTTGCTCCAGCTCGTGCTGCTGACGCTCGGCTTGATGGGCCTGAGCCTTACCGGCGTGGGCATTGACTATGTGCGCCATGCGGTGGAACAAACCCCCGCGCCCAACTGGCCCGTGTGGCTGCCTTCACCGGGCGATAACGCGCCCGTCATGCACGGCCTGGCCATTATCGCGGTGGCCATCCTCATCCTCGCGCTCATGCGTTCTGCGTTGAATTATGCCTACTCTGTCGGCATCAGCCTGCTCACCCAGCACCGATTGGTGGTGGATTTGCGTACCGCCGTGTACGACAAACTGCAGCGCCTGTCCTTCCGCTTTTTTGATGAAAATGCCAGCGGCTCCATCATCAACCGCTGCACGAGCGACGCCCAAAACGTCCGCGCTTTTGTGGATCAGGTGGTGATGCAGATTTTCATCATGCTGATTTCGCTGACGGTGTATGCCATTTACATGGCCAACATCAGTCCGAAACTGACCATCGCGTGTCTGGCCACGATGCCATTTTTGTGGACGCGCTCAGTGCTGTTTGGCCGCGCCATCGGCCCGGCCTATGTAAAGAGCCGCGAATTAATGGACCAACTGGTGCAATCCTTTACCGAGAGTATTCAAGGCATCGGCACCATCAAGGGGTTTGCGCTCGAGGAGGAAGCCATTGCCAAATTTGAAATAGACAACCGCAACGTGGCCAAACAGCGCTACGACATTTTCCGCGCCGTCAGCCTTTATTCGCCCACGATGGATATGCTGACGCACATCGGCATGATTATCCTGCTCGGCTATGGCGGCTGGATGGTGATTCAAGGCGAAATCCCCCTCGGCGCCGGCCTCGTCGTGTTCGCGGGCCTGCTGCAACAGTTTGCCAGCCAGATTAACGTGATGGCCTCGGTGGCAGACTCCGTGCAGCTCGCGCTCACCAGTGCACGCCGGGTCTTTGAAGTACTCGACGCCCCGATTGAAGTGCTGTCGCCGCCGAATGCCGCGCCGCTGGCCAAAGTGCGCGGCGAGGTTGAATTTCGGAACGTCAGCTTTCATTACAACGCTGAGCACGCCGCTTTGACGGATATTTCCTTTAAGGTGAAACCGGGGGAGCTGGTGGCCATCGCCGGTGCGACCGGTTCCGGTAAAAGCGTGCTCATGTCGCTCATCCCGCGGTTTTATGACCCGCGCTCAGGCCAGGTGCTGCTCGACGGGCGCGACCTGCGCACGATGGCGCTCGGCGAATTGCGCCAATCCATTGGTTTGGTGTTTCAGGAAAACTTTTTGTTTTCAGACACCGTCGCCGCGAATATCGCTTTCGGCAATCCCGGCGCCTCTCGCGAGCGCATCGAGCGCGCCGCACAAATCGCCGCCGCCGACCGCTTCATCCGTGAACTACCGCAGGGTTACGAGACCATGCTGGGCGAACTCGGCACCAACCTCTCCGGTGGCCAGCGCCAGCGGCTGGCCATTGCCCGTGCGCTTTTGTTGGACCCGCCCATTCTGTTGCTCGACGACCCGACGGCCGCGGTGGATCCTGGCACCGAGCATGAAATCATCGAGGCCCTCGAACGGGCGGTGCAGGGCCGTACGACGTTCATTGTTGCCCACCGGCTTAGCACTTTGCGCCGGGCTGACCGCGTTTTGGTTCTTGAGCACGGCCGACTCGTGCAGCAGGGCACGCACCGCGAGTTGATGGAGCAATCAGGCCCGTACCTCCGGGCGGTGAGTATCCAGGGGCTGGATTTTGAAAGCCTCAAACTTTTGCGGGCCACACGCATGCCTTGGGGACCGCGGCCCGACTTGACCGCTTCTCCCGAATTGCCGCCGTCTGACCTGCCGCAGCCGATGGAAGGGGGTGCGCCGTGAGCTTCGACCTCGAGTGGATTCGCGAACTTTTTCGTCGACCCGAACAACCGCACCCAACCGTACGGCATGATTTGTCGCTGGCCCGGGGCGCGCCCCGCGATGAAGTGGAAGATATCAACAAGGTGCCGCGCACACTTAACCTGCAAATTTTGGGCCGCTTGTTCAGTTACACGCACCCGTACGCCAAGCGGAGAAACCGACTTTTTGTTTTGGTAATTCTGCGTTCAGCGCAATTGCCGCTCATCGCCTATGCGGTGGGTGCAATTATTCAGGGGCCCGTGGCGGACGGCAATATGCCCAAATTGATTTGGGCGCTCGTCGCTTACTTCGCCCTGGCGTGTTTTACGGATTGGACGCTCTACTATCGCCAGTATTACGCGCTCGAACTCGGTGAAAACGTCGTGCGTGATTTGCGGCTGCTCCTGCTCCAGCACTTATTCAGGCTGCCGATGTCGTTTTACAATCGGACGAAACTGGGCCGGGTCATTAGCCGCATGACGAGCGACATCGAGGCTGTGCGCCTGGGCGTGCAAAACTTTCTCTTTGTTGGCCTCGTGCAATGTGGCCAGATGTTCTGGGCCTGTCTGCTGATGGCCATCTACAACTGGCGGCTCTTTCTCGTGGTTTTATTGACAGCGCCGCCAGCGTGGCTGCTCGATCGCTATTTCCGCAGCCGGATGAGCGAGGCCACCCGCATGATGCAGGAAAGCTTTTCCCGCGTGACGGCTTCGCTCGCGGAGACGGTTGCCGGCATCCGGGTGACACAAAGTTTTGGGCGGGAGGAGGTCAACGCCGGCATTTTCAAGCGGCTGGCTCACGACCATTCGCTCTATAATCTCAATTTCGCCCGGCAGAGCGGTCGATTCATCCCACTCCTGGAAGTAAACGCACAATTTTTCATCGCCACCGTTTTGCTGGCGGGCGGTTATTGCGCCCTGCACCCCGGTTGGGATATGCCGGCAGGGCATTTGGTCGTATTTTTCTTTTTGGCGAATCAATTTTTTGGTCCCATCACGGTACTGGGCAACCAATTCGCGCAAATGCTCACGGCCATGGCCGGGGCCGAGCGCCTGTTCCGCATGCTCGACACGCCGCCCGACTGGCAGGATGACCCGGCGGCCGGGATTTTGCCTCCGCTGCAAGGACGAGTTGAATTTCGCAACGTGACCTTCGGCTATGATCCCGCACGGCCGGTGCTGCACGATATTTCCTTTGTGGCCGAATCCGGTCAATCGGTTGCGCTCGTCGGCCATACCGGCAGTGGCAAGACGAGCATCATCAATTTGCTGTCCAAATTTTATCAGGCACAGGCGGGTGAAATTCTGCTCGACGGCCATGAAATCCGGCAAGTCACCGGCAATTCTCTGCGTCGGCAGATAGGTTTGGTGTTGCAGCATAGTTTTCTGTTTACCGGTACGGTAGTCGATAACATCCGTCTGCCGCGTCCGTCCGCGACCGAGGCCGAGGTGGTTGATGTGCTCCGCCGGCTCGACTGCCTCGATTTGCTCGAATCGCTGCCCCAGGGCTTGCACACTAAAGTGGGCGAACGGGGCCGCGGGCTTTCCGCCGGCCAACAGCAATTGGTCTGCTTTGCGCGCGCGATGCTGGCCGACCCGCGCATCCTCATCCTCGATGAGGCCACCAGCGCCATTGACACCATCACCGAGGCCCGTTTGCAGGCGGCGTTGAACAAACTGTTGCAAGGCCGCACCAGCTTTATCGTTGCCCACCGCCTGAGCACCATCCGCCGGGCGGATCAGGTGCTTGTGCTGGATCATGGCCGCATCATTGAGCGGGGTAATCATGCGCAGTTGCTTTCCCTCGGCGGCGTGTACGCCAAACTCTACTTCCAATTTGCCAATATGGCGGAAGGGGGCGAGGTACCGCCCGCATGAGCCGCACACCCCAATCGCCTTTGGTCGAATTGCGTAACGTGCGCCTGACGCTGGGCGGGAAAGTGGTGCTGCGCAGCGTCTCGTGGACGGTTCAGCGTGGCGAGGGCTGGCTCGTGACTGGCTCCAACGGCGCGGGTAAAACGAGCCTGCTGCGGATTCTCGCCGGTCGCATTTGGCCCGATCCGGGACAGCGAGGTGGGACGCGAAAATATTATTTCGATAAAAAACCGACGGACAGCCCCATCGGATTGGAAGGCCGCCTCGCTTGGTTGTCACCGGAAACGCATCAGCGTTTCGCGCGGCTCGATACGTCGCAAAGTGCGGGCGACACCATTTTGACCGGCTTTGCCAACTCGCTTTTGCTCACCCATCGGCCCACGGCAACCCAGCGCGCGGCCGCTAAAGTTCTTGCGAAGAAACTTGGTTTAACTCATCTGTGGCGGCGACCCTTGGCCGAACTGTCTCAAGGCCAGCAACGACTGGTCCTGCTCGTCCGCGCCTTGGTTGCCAAGCCAAAGCTGTTGGTGCTCGATGAGTTTTCCGATGGATTGGACCAAGCCACTCGATTCTTGGTCGCCGCCGCCATCCGGCAAAGATTAAAGTTCGGTGCGGCGGTGGTGGTGGCGACGCATCGAGCCGCCGATGTTTTGCCGGGATTGAAGCGGCATTTGGTTTTGGAGAAAGGACGCGTCGCAGAAATTCAGCGAGTGAAGAAAGCTGAAAAATCGCGCCGTGTTTTACGGACACAATTTCAAACGCTTTCCGGGTCACTGGCCGATCCGCCAATTTTGGAATTTATCAATGCCGTTGTTTCCATTGGCGACCACGCGCGGGTGAAACGCATTTTACACAAAATAAATTGGACGGTTTTGCTGGACGAACATTGGGCGGTGTTGGGCCCGAACGGCAGCGGCAAGTCCACTTTGATGCACGCTATTTACGGTGAATTGCCAGTTGCGCGTGGTGGCGTTTTGCGCCGATTTGGCCACAGCGAGACGGAATTGCCGCTGCCGGAGGCGCGCCGCTTCATGGGCTGGGTTTCGCCGGCTTTGCATCATCACTATGCTGCCGAGTTGTCGGTGGTTGAAGTCGTCGCTTCCGGGTTTCAATCCACGGTTGGATTGTTGCACGCGCCTACCCGTCACGAATTGACCCTGGCTAAAACCGCCCTGCACGATCTCGGTGTTGGGCGTCTGATTGGGAGAGAGTGGGGCGCTTTATCCTTTGGCGAGGCCCGGCTGGTCTTGCTCGCCCGCGCCCTGGCCCCACGACCAAAATTGCTTTTGCTCGATGAGCCCTGTGATGGCCTGGCTCCCAAGGCTCGAATGCATTTTCTGAAAAAAGTGGCCCAAGTCGCCCAAGTCGGCACGCAAATCATCGTCGCCGCACATCGGGCCGAAGATTTGCCCGCTTGCGTCAACCGCACTCTGCAGTTGCATAACGGTCGGGTGATTTGAGCCATCCAGACCCTCGCCACGGTGGTCTATTAAAATTGCCATCCCGGCCTTGGGCGTTTATGGGTATTACCCCAGACGCTTTTATGCGCCCCGCTCCGCCCACCGTTCGTACAGCCGCCCGCGCCGTCGTCGTGCGCGATGGCCGTCTCCTGGCCATCGCCATGCGCGACCGTGAAGGGGATTTTTATATTCTCCCCGGCGGCGGGCAGCGCCATGGCGAAACTTTGGCCGACACCCTGCGCCGCGAAACCCGCGAAGAAATCGGTGTGGCGCTGGAACCCGGCCCCGTTCTTTACGTGCGCGAATACATCGGTCGGAACCACGGTTTTGCCGACGAGCACCGCCATTTCCATCAGGTTGAAATTGTATTTCGCTGTGAAGCCCCAGCCGGCGCGGAGTTAAGCGGTGGCGAGGATAAAGACCGCCGCCAGGTCGGCGTCGCGTGGCTCGAACTGGCCAAATTTGCCGACTACCGCTTCTTCCCGTCTTTCTTGAAAAAGTGTGTGAAACAGGGCGACCTCGTCGTCGAACCGGTCTATTGGGGGGACCTCAATTAGCCCATGAAAATCGCCACCACCGCGCTCGTTAAGTACACGTTCATTGACATTGTCGAGTACACGAAGAACCGCAGCGTCGAGGCGCAGTCGGACATTATTGCCATGCTCAATGCGCTGGTGGCGCGCGTGTTTGAAGAGCTGAAGATTCCGAAGGAAGAACGCATCATGTTGCCGACGGGCGACGGCATGTGCATCGGCTTCCTCAATTACAATTTTTTCGATATTAACATGATTTTTTCGTTCAAACTGCTCGAGGGCCTCGCGTTTCAAAATAAAAGCGAGCAGGACGAATCCCGGCGGTTCAAGATTCGCATCGGCATCAACGAGAATCAGGACAACCTCGTGCGCGACATCAACGGAGTCAATAACCTGGCGGGCAGCGGCATCAATCTCGCCCAGCGCGTGATGAACATGGGCGACGATTCGCAAATCCTCCTTGGGCCGGCCTCCTATGAAGTGCTGCGCTGCCGCGAGTTGTACATGAAGCATTTCCGCGAATTCGCCGCGCTCGACAAGCATGGAGAAACGTTTCCCGTTTATCAATTCGTGGACGAAGAGCTCGCCTACCTCAACACCGCCACCCCGGAGGCTTTCCGCATCAACGAAATTGCCGACTTCGGGCACCAGCCGCTCACCCTGTTGTGCGCCTGGACCATCGCGCTGGCCCACAAGCGCCGCGAATTTTTTGCCGCCAAAAAAGACGAGCCGCGCTTTGCCCTCATTGCCACGACGTTGCTTTATCACCTCGCGCTTGATGAGGCCTCGCGCAAAAAAGCCACCCCGTTCAAAAAGCACCAACTCAAAACCTACAAGGCCGGCTTTGCTTCCATTGAGGATCAGTACAATTTCTACAAGGCCCAGGATGTGAATTTAATCGCCGAGCTCGCCGAGTTCATCGAGGAAAAGCACTACAAGCCGTATCAAAACTGTTTTGATGGTGAGTCCGACCATAAATTCCACGCGTTTCCCTCTGCGGAAGGTCTCCGCAAATTGCGCGAGGAATTTCCGAATTTGGAAGAAGGCGCGTCGAGCCTGAAGCAGGCCTAGGCCAGTTTCAGCAATTCCGCCGTCACCGGTACGTCGCGGATAATTTGGTCCGGATCCGGCCCGGTGCCGATGTAACGCAGGTTGGGCAATGGGGCTTTGGTCGTGCCACCCCGGGTGGCCACGTCCACCACGCTCTTCACCAAAAACGCCACATAGTGCTGCGCGTTCTTGGGCAGTTTGGCAAACGACTTCACGCCCGCAATGTCTTCCGTCCAGCCCGGCAGCTTGGCATACACCGGTTGCATTTTACGGCGGGTGTCGTCGTCCCGAGGTACTCCAGTGGCTATCGAGCCATCCGGCGCGCGGTAGCCGGTGCAGACGAGCAGGTCGCCGCGCCAGTCGCCTCGGTGGGTCAGCGCGTCAAGTTTGTTGATGACCAGGTCGTGGTAACCGCCGAAACGCAGGGCATCGCCCTTTTCCACGGCGTCAAACCAACCCACCATGCGCTGCCGTCCGGTGCTGGTGCCGTATTCGAGTTCGCGCAGCAACTTACCTAGCGGGTGCGCGTCGTCCATCTGCGTGAGAAAGACGTGGGTGCCCACCTTGGTGTCATAGGCCTTGCAGCAGCCGACGACGTGGATGGGCTGGCAGGGGATGCCGGCGCTCTGAAAAAATTCCGGGGTGTAAGTGTGAGAGGCGGTGACGTTCGGTGAAAAACCGTGGCGCTTGTCGAGCCAGTAGCTCTGGCCGAATTCACCGATGACGGATTTCCCCTCTTGCATGGCCTTGAGCACCGCCTCGCGCACGTCGCCGATGCGCGCGCGCAGTTTTTGTCCGGCCTGCCAGTACGTTTCCGTCACCAAATCGATATTCAGCGTGAATGGCTCTGCCCCGCGGAATTTGCCAAAATCAAATTCTTCCTTCGGGAAAATGCCATTATCAATCGAGGATTGGTTGGCTCGCGTTTCGGCGAGGGTCAGCAGGTCAAAAAAGCTGTCCCAATGTTTCGGAATGACCTGGCAGATTTCTTTGATCACCCGCACGGCGCGGTTGAGCCGGACTTTGAAGTCGCGGGCAAATTCCTCGCGCGGATCGCAGAATTGAGAATAAAAAATTGGCCACTGGTTGACCTCGTCGCTGTAGGCCGGGGTGATGCCGCGCCCAGTCGAGCCACGTTGTGGTTCACCCAGTACATGGATGCGGTAGTCCTCCCACGCCAGATCGAGCAGGCGGTGCGACAGGTCGGAGAGCATCGTACGCTCGTCGATAAGCAGGCGCTCGAATATACGATAGCCACGCTTTTCCAGCGGCTCCGTTTCCCAAATGAATTTTCGCGGATCAGCCACGACTCCCGCGCCGATGGCCAGGGTTGGCACGTCGGCGTCAATCACGCCTGCCGGCAGTAAATTCAGCTTCAGCCCGCCGGCCGTGTGGCCCGAGTTGGCGCCCCCGTTAACTTTGAAGACCATCGCTACGGCGTCGCGGCGCTTGGTGCTTTCGCGCAATTCGGCGGCGATTTCGTAAACGAGGCGTCCCTTGCCTTCGTCTCCCATGCTGATGCCGACATCGGCGATTAACTTACTGGTGAAAGGTGGCAGTGCCATAATTTGAAATTAGTTCCACTCCTCGAGGCCGCCGCTGGCCATGGGGCGCAAGCCGAGCGGTTGGGCGAAAATTTCCCGCAGCAAATACGCCTGCCGCGCTTTGTTGGGCGAGGCGAGGATGGCGCGTAGCGCGTTGCTACCACCGGGCGAAGTGCTGGAAGATGCGGCATTGTCACCTGAGTCTTTGGGCAGCGCATAAGCGGCGGCTTCACTCGGGTAGTCGGGCATGGTCGGCGCGATGGGTGCGTCCGCCATGCTGGGGATGGCGTCCATCCTCATGGTCGTGGTCGAAACCGTCGGCTGAGGCGCCGCAGCCTTTTTCGGCCGGGCCGGTGCCAGCGGTTTGACGGGCTGGGTGATTTGTTTGCTGGGCTGGTAGTCCGGCGCCGGGTTGGGTTGCGCGACCGTCGGCGGGGTGGGCATGGTTTGGCTTTTCTGCGCGATGCGGCGCCGGATTTCTTCCTGTACTTCCCGGTAACGCCGATCCGCCTCCGTCAATACGGGTGCGTTTTGCTGGGCGTCTTTTTGGGATTTTGCCACAGCTTCATCCAATGATTTCGCGGATTTTTTCCTCGCTGCGCTAATGACAGCCAGAACTGCGAGAATCAGCGTGATAATGCTGTGCGTTTGATTCATTGCCGGGAAAGGTTTGGCAAAGGTTTTTTGCTTACTGCTTGGTCGTCGGGTCATCCGGGCGGCCGATGGATTGGCGCATGCCGGTGTCGGCCTGGAGGTTTTGCATCCGGTAATAATCCATAAAGCCCATTTTGCCCGTGCGCATGGCGTCGGCCAGGGCCTGGGGCACTTGCGCTTCGGCCTCGACGACCTTGGCGCGCATTTCCTGCACCCGCGCCTTCATTTCCTGCTCGACGGCCACGGCCGCCGCGCGGCGGATTTCCGCTTGTGCCTGCGCCATATTCTTGTTGGCCATGGCCTGCGCTTCCTGCAATTTCGCGCCGATGTTCTCGCCCACATCCACGTCGGCGATGTCAATCGAGATGATTTCAAAGGCGGTGCCCACGTCCAGCCCGCGCGCCAGCACGGTTTTGGAAATGCGGTCCGGGTTTTCGAGCACAAATTTGTAAGTATCCGCCGAGCCAATGGTGGTGACGATGCCTTCACCCACACGCGCGATGATGGTCTCTTCCAGCGCATTACCCACGTAACGCTCCAAATTCGAGCGCACGGTGACGCGGGCCTTGACCTTTACTTGGATGCCGTCCTTGGCCACGCCGTCAATCGTCAGCCGACCCGATTGCGGATTCGGACAGTCAATGACTTTTGGGTTAATGGAAGTTTTGACGGCCTCAAGCACACTCTTGTTGGTACCCTTGGTGGAAAGGTCAATGGCGCACGCCCGTGTCCAGTCCAGCCCGATGTTCGCTTTCTGCGCCATGATGAGTGCTTGTACAGTTTGTACCAGATTGCCGTCCGCCAGGTAGTGGGCTTCGAGCATATCCACATCAATCGGGATGCCGGCCTTCGAGGCGGTGATGCGTGCGTCCACCACGAGTTGGTAGGGCACATTGCGCAGGCGCATGGCGACGAGTTTGCTCATCGGCACCGGGGCGTCGGCCAGCTTGGCGCGCAACCACGTGAAGAAAAACGTGAAGAGAATCAGACCGAGGACGAGAACAACGACCACGCCGGCAATCAGCAAAATGGTCGAAAGATCTATCGCAGCGAGGGTGGGGTGCATAAAGGAATTCTCCGGGTTGGTGATGGATGGCGTGGTGGTTGGGGCAGGACTGGCCAAAACCACCACCCGCCATTGTCCCGTTCGCTCGCCGTACCGCAAGGCGAAAGGCGCGGGTCAGAACCAACTATTTCTTGGGGCCGGCTGACACGGTGACGGTCGCCGCCCGCAGCAAACGCTCATTCAAAAGAAAACCAGGCCGCAGAACTTGCAGGATATGGCCTTCCGGCACCTCATCGCTTGGTTGCTGGGAGACGGACTCATGAAATTTGGCGTCAAACGGCTGGCCAACGGGGTCAATTTCCTGCAGACCGTGTTCGGCGAGCACCCCGCGCAATTTGTCGTCCGCGAGCGAGAAACCGTCAATCACCGCTTTGGCTTCCGGGTGGGCGGCCAGGGCCGATTGGAGTCCCAAATGCAGCGTGTCCAACGCGGGCAGCAAGTCTTCCATCAGCGCGGCGGTGGCCAGGCGCAAAACATCTTCCTTGTCGCGAATGGACCGGCGGCGGAAATTGTCCAAGTCCGCCATCGCGCGCAGGTAGTTTTCTTTGAACTTGGCGGTCTCCGCCTGGGCGGCATCGAGCTGCGCTTGCAGTGCAGCAGCGTCCGAGGCGGGCGGGGGATTGTCTCCAGCGTCGGCTGGGGAGGTCTGGTCGTGCGATTTGCTCATGTCCGAACTGTTAAAAATAGACCGATTCCGCCCTGGCGCAAGACGGGAAATTTAAAGTTCAGCCGCCGCTGCTTCGTCCACCAGCCACGTCACCCGGCTCGCGTAGCCCCGGTGGATTTGCGAGGGCAGCTTAAGCGGATTGTACGGTCCCTGCAGGATGGCTTTCAACACGGACGCCTTGTTGGCGCCATTGGCCAGCACTACCACCCGCGCACAACGCGCCAGCCCGGCTTCAGTGATAGTCAGCCGCCAGCCCCGGCCCGGCCATTCGACCGCCGCAAAGTTGTCCGCCAAATCCGAGCCAATGAGCGAACAGCCCGGGAAGAGCGAGGCGGTGTGGCCGTCGTCACCCATGCCGAGAAAACACACGTCAAAACCCCGGTCGGCACCGAATAACCGGGTCCACAGTTTATTAAAAGCCACCGCACAGGCCTCCGGCGGCATGTCCACCGGCCAGGGTATTTTTGCCGCGGTTGGCACGTCCAGCGGCGTCAACATGAGCCGGTCGGCATTGCCAAAGTTGGAATCATCGGATGCCAGCGGCACGCAGCGCTCGTCGCTGGTGAGCCACAAACATTTTTTCCAAATTTCCTCCGGCAGGGCTTTTCCCCGCACGGCCCATTGGTAAAACGCCTTCGGTGTCGAGCCGCCGGATAGGCCAACTGAAATGGGGTTGATTTTACCCGTTTGCGCCTCGCGCAGGATATCCACCATCGCCCGAAACGTTTCGTCGAGTCCGCCCACCCGCAGGGTGCCGTAGTCGGAGGTAATTTGGCGCATGTTTACAGTTGTTTGGATTTCTCTTTCGAGGTTTTATTCGCTTTGATTTGTTGATCTATGAAATGTTTTGCGAAATACTTTTCAGTATTGAACACCTTTTGATCAACTTCGCGGGAAATTTCTTTTGAATGACCCCAGAATGCACGGTAAACAATTTGCCTAATGTCATCTAAGTTTTTGGCTGCTGGAGTTAAGTGCTCAATCCAAGACAGTGTGTAGCATCTTTCTTCAGATTCGCCTTTAAGGGGAGTAAGGTATTCCGTAATTACGATTGTATTCAGCATCTCCAGAAATGTGGAGTTTCCGTCAATTGAGTTACGTAAATTATCTTCAACACTCTTGGCTAATGTCACAATTGCTGCATCAATCTCGAGGGATTTTTCATATGCTTCAATTAATGGTCTGCCTACTATAAGACTTTTCTCTGAGACATAATTTCCGTATGCAACTGCTCCGCGGACTGGCAATCCTGACGTGAACATCATTTCCTGAATTATCATTATTGCACAAAAAAAATATGCCCAAGCATATATTTTTGTATCCGTATCCAGGCTTGAGTCTATAGGCATATGACCAATTATTGAGTCAGAAATAAGCAATGTCTGAAAGTTGGCTTTAAAGTGAAGAAATCCATTTTGAGTTGGGTCGTTGGTTCCAACCGCCTCCGCTATCCGACTCTTAGTCTTTTCATCCAGCCCATCCAATATGCTTTTAATAATTTCTGCTGAACTTTCAGGCGAATTTCTGACTATAAATGACTTATATCCTAATATATCCAAAAATGCAATAGGGCCAACTTTTGTTTGAAAGGTCGACATGGCTGGCTCCTAAAAAAACAACGCTTCGGCCAGTTCCTTCACCGGCAGCATGGGCTTCACGTGCTGGGGCAAATCGACGAGACCTTTGCCAAAATCGGCCTTGATGAGCGTGGCGTCGCAATCCTTGGCGTGAATCCAGAGGAATTTTTTCTTGCCGTCTTCATATTTCCATTCGACTTCCAGCGCATTGCCGGAATTGGCTCCCAGCGGTTTGACGGCGAAGGCCACTTCGTCGCAATGCTCGCCGGACTTTTCGCAATGGTCGAGGCATCCTTGTTGCCAGTGGAGCAGGTTCGCTGCTTCGCCTTCCGCTCCGAGCGTATAGCGGCATTCCACCTGCGCCAGGCCTTCGATCAGCGTCGCCGGGTCATAGCTGCTTAAAAATTGGCCAATGGATTGCCGGGTGGGCAGGAGGCGCGCATAGGCCAGATCCATGACCAGGTCCGGCTTGGGCCAGGGCGTTTTGATGTAATCCGCACCTTCAATGCACGAATCATAGACCACGCGCGTGCAAAGTTTCAAGTAGGGCAAATAAATTTCTTCAACGCGCCGTGCGGGCACGCGGTGCAGCCAGTGGTACACTGGCAAATCATTTTCCATCCAGATCATCACCTGATTTTCCAAAAAGCCCGGCGTATGAATCGGGTAGCCGAGGATGAGTGCTTCGCAGCAACACATCTGTCGGGTGCTGGGGCCGATGTAACATTGGGAGAACAGCTTCGCATTTAAAAAGGCGCTGCCGTCCGCGCCTTCCTTGATGGGGCACAACGCGACAATGCGGCACGGATAAACCTGCGCAAACTCAATGGCCTGGTCAAAAACTTGTTGCGCCTCCTCCGGCGTGGTCGCCAGGCCGAAGTGCAGCACGAGGTTCATCTGCGACGCCCGAAAAGACGACGGCCCTTCCTCGCCGGGCAGATTGTCGCCCTGCCACATGCGCGAAAGCATCTCCGGCACTTCGGTCAGTCGCAGCGCCATCCCCGGCAGAGTATCGAGCAGATTGGTCATGGTAATTACGGCCCCGCGCGGCGCCACTCATGGTGTTTTTCCCAAAGCAGACGGTCTGCCGCCAGTGGCCCCCACGAGCCCGCGGCGTAACTTTCGAGTCCGCGCTGGCCGCTTTCCTGCCAAAAGTCGAGAATGGGCGAATAAATGCGCCACGACGTTTCCGTTTCGTCGCCGCGGATGAAGAGGGTCGAGTCGGACACAATGCAGTCGAGGATGAGTCGCTCGTACGCTTCGGGCGTGTTCGAGCCAAAAGTTGTCGCGTAACGGAAATACATTTTCACCGGCTGCGTGCGCGTTTCGAGGCCCGGCACCTTGGAGTTCATCAACAGCGTGGTGCCTTCATCGGGCTGGATTTGGATGACCAGGGTGTTGGCGGCCACGTTAAAACGCTCGTGGTCAGCAAACAAAATGCCCGCCGGGCGTTTGAACTGGATGGCGATTTCCGACACGCGCCGCGCCAATCGCTTGCCCGAGCGTAAATAGAAGGGCACGCCCTGCCAGCGCCAGTTTTCAATCGAGAGCCGCACCGCCGCATAGGTTTCCGTAATCGAACTGCCCGGCACATCATTCTCCTGCATATAGCCGGGCACTTTCTGGCCCTTAATCAAACCCTCGGCGTACTGTGCACGGACGACGTCGCCGCCTTCCGCCTTGAGACTCACGGGCTGGATGGCCTTGAGTACCTTGACTTTTTCATCACGGATGTCTTCAGCGCTTAGCGACACCGGCGGCTCCATGGAGACCAGGGACAGGAGCTGCATGGTGTGATTCTGAATCATGTCGCGCAAGGCGCCCGCCTGGTCGTAGTAACCGGCGCGCTCACCCACGCCGAGGTCTTCCGCCACGGTGATTTGCACGCACTCGACATAGCGGCGGTTCCAAATCGGTTCAAAAATCGTGTTGGCAAAACGCAGCACCAACAAGTCCTGCACCGTTTCTTTGCCGAGGTAGTGGTCAATGCGGTAAACTTGCGATTCCTCAAACTGCTGGCGGATGATGCGGTTCAAGTCCTGCGCGCTGGCTAGGTCGCGGCCAAACGGTTTTTCAATGATCATCTTCGAGGCCAGCGGCGTGCCGGCGTGCCGTCGCGCCAGCCCGCTCGCACCGAGATTTTCCAGCACGGGCTTGAATACATTCGGCGGCGTCGAAATATAAAACACGCACTGCAAGTCGCGCCCGAGCTTTTTCTCGATGGCATCGATTTTTTCGCCCAAACCGCGAAACGCCGCCACATCGTCGTAGTTGCCCGCGACATAGGAAGTGTTCGCCTGCACGCGTGACCACACGTCTTCCACCAGCGGACGCCGGGAAAATTGCTGGATGTCCTTGGCGGTTTCAGAACGGAAAGCATCATCGGCGATCGGTTTACGCCCGTAGCCGATGAGATAGAAATCCGGCGAAAGCAGATTGTCCACCGCCAGATTAAAGATGGCGGGTACCAGTTTGCGCGCGCACAAGTCGCCGGAGGCGCCAAAGATGACCAGGATGGTCGGCGGCGCACCGCGGTGCTTGCTCAGTCCTTGGAGGAAGGGATGGCGGGGAGATTCGGCCATAAAAGAGTTTTAGCTTAGACCCGGCGGCCGGGGCCGCGGGTAAATGAATGTTTTTTTGAGAAAAGTGGAATGCCGGAGTGGATTTGCACTTCCGGTGGGACGCTATCAGAGACTTTCACCTCCACGATGTCGAAACGAAAATGCGCTGGTGGCGGGGACAGCCCCTGCAGGTAGGCCCGGGTAGCCCGGGCCAGGGCGCGTTTTTTCCGGCCAGTCACCGAATGGTAACCGGAGACCAGCGCTTGGGCGGCGCGCGTGCGTACTTCGGCAAAAACCAGCACCTCCCCATCCCAGGCCACCAAATCCAGCTCATCCCGTCCATGGCGCCAGTTGCGGGCCACAATTTTCCAACCGCGTCCCCGAACATATTGGGCGGCCTCTTCTTCGCCCAGACGACCCCGCGCGTCGGCGGCGGTGCCTGGCCGCGTTTCTAATCCCCAAAACCACCGCCAACGTTCGGCGAGGGTTTCCACCCATTGGCGTGACCACGCAAGCATACCACCAGCTTGAGCAACAATGGCCAGACAGGCAATCCTGCGAGGCGCGTCAAAATTACCGATGCAGAAAATCCAGGAAGCCCCACAAATCAATGTGAAACTGTTTCAAGGCCAGTCCGAGAAAGACCACAAAACCGAGGGTGCAGGCGATTTTGGTCAGGCGGATTCTGCGGGGCAGGCCTTTAAAGTGCCGGTCTTTGAGCGCCCGGCGCGGGTTGCGCCGCATCCGGAAGGTTTGCCACGAGCCCACCAGATTATGGGTGGGCGTGACCATGACATAGCCGCAAATGAAAAGCGGGACGCCAATGCCTGCCGAAATTAGCAATGAGCGCAGTAATCCGGTGAAAATTTCTGTCATGCCGATTTGGCGTTAAAAGGATAATGCAGGCAATGGGCCAGCTTAATATGATTTTAATATACCTACGAGTAAGATTTGTAACGGTAGGATAAATAGCGCAAATTTAACAAACGCCCCCTTAGCCAACCATCAAAAGCCCTGGGCTTGACGCCAGTGAACGAGTTACGAACCCGGTGGCTGGACTATCGGAGTTTGGACCCCGCCGTACGGTACACCGGGGGCCAACAGCTTGGCTTTGAGGGTTTCGATGGCATCCCGGGTGGTGGCAGCGCCTTCAAATTGTTCAGCCCGCACCGCTTTGCTCAGTTCGATTTGTAATCTGGCCAGCCGGTGGCGCATGACGGCTGGATCCGCCCCGCGCAGCGGGATTTTGCCGCGGTGGGTGATATCGCGGTGCATACGGTTCAGCAAGGTCGGCAGCAGGCTGGCAAACGTGGTGTAGCAAACAGCACAACCGAAGCGACCCTGCCGTTCAAAATCTCGTTGGCTGCTGTCACATACCGGGCAGCGGAGCGTGGAATCTCCCCGTCGGGTTTCGACCGTGTTCCCCGCCTCAATCAATGCATAGCCCTGAGGGTCGGCCAGGCCTTCCGCCACGGCGTGGTGTTCGCACCAAGCCTGGTTGCTGACCTTGCCTGCTGCTACATAACCCACAAAGACCTGGGCGGCTTTGCCACAGGTTGCACATTTTTTTGGCGCCGAATGACTCATGGATGCATTATCGGTCATTTGCCTCCGCCTGGCAACTGAGTTTTCTTGACGGCGGGGGCAAAACCCCGATGATTTTACCTTCGCCCCGCATGGATACCTTATTTTCAGGGAAAACAATGATGCTGATAGACGCCATCGTGGCGTTGTTGTTGTTCATGGCCATTTACGGCCAGCAGCAGATTCTCTTTTGCGCCCGGGGCCGCATCAGGCGCCTGACTTTTTGGGAGGGCATGGTGGCGTGGTTTTTTCTCAACGTCTTTTGCTGGATCATGGGCATCGCCCATTCCGCCTACGGTTTTGATGATCAAATGGCCTTGATTTTTGGCGACACTGATCACATCTGGTATCACCGGATTGTGATGACTTTCACCATGATTTATGGGCTGGGTACCACCTGGATTTTCGCAGTGCTGTGCGCCAAACGCTGGCACGACCTCAACTTTACCGGCTGGCTCGCCGCGATTAATGCCTTGCCGGTTCTGACCTTTGCTTACGCATGGTATGTGTTTCTGGATGCGCTCAGCAACCGGATGAATCGCCAGCTGGCCATGGATACCAAATACAGCCCCTTTGACCTCTATAAGGAAGTCGAGCGCTCCGGCCTGCCTCATTTGACCGGCTGGCCTTACTGGTCGCTAATTTTATCCTGTGGGTTGATCATCGCTTTGGGTGCTTACTTGGGCTTTGCCGAGGGCGATTCTGGAGCGAATACCTATGGCAAGCAGGCTACCTGACGGGACGCTTGCCCTGTGCAAAAGGCCTCGATCGGCATATTTTTTCGAGGCATTATTGATCATTAACTGGAGGCGACTCATTTTTTAAGGAGCGGAGGTAAGCTAACAGCTTGGCGATTTCCGCATCCGAATGTTTTTTGGCGAAAGAAGGCATTTCGCCTTTGAAGCCATTCTTGATCACATTGACAATGTGGCGGTCGCTCATTTGCAAATCGTGCAAGTCCGGGCCTTCATCACCGCGAGCGTCTGCGCCATGGCAGTGTGCGCAGCTGTTCAGAAATAATTTGCCGCCTGCGGCAATGACTTCCGGTGCTGGCGCCGGCTGCCACAACGGCCAGGTTTCATTCGTGGGTTGCTCATGCGATGTCGCTCGCGCCTTATTCCGAAGTACTTGCGCAAAGCCGAACATTCCGGACAGGGAAACGGCGCTTGCGCATAGGGCGATGCCCAAAGCTTTCCATTCGCGATTCATGATTCAAGAACGTTAATTAATTGGCCAGGAGCATTTCGCCGCCCCAATAACCGGCGCCGGCCACCAAAACCGCCGCGATAAAACCCACCGCCAGATAATAACCGAAGACGCGGGGTGCGGCGGTGGCTCCTACTATGGCCCGCCAAGTGGCGAGCCCAACCAGTAAGGCAAATGCCGGCCAGACGAACAAGTGATGAAAGAGCACCAAGTCGCGGCCCAAAACCTCGCCCTTCGTCAGGAGCAGTCCGGAAGCCACGGCGGGAAATGTACCCAATCCCGCCAGCAGCATGGTCCAGTAGCCCACGACGTTCAGCTGTGGCCCCGTCGACCGGCGTGCCAATGCAAAACCTGCCGCATCGAAGAGCCAAGAGCAGCCCGCCAGCGCCAGTGGCAGGTGCGTGGCTGCTCCATGAATTTTTGCCCAAGGAATGTCCATGTTAGGGAAGCGGGCTTATCCCGCTTTATCGGCGAGGGTTGAATCCACCACGGCCAGCGTGTGATCATGTTCGATATATTTCACGCTGGTTAGACCAAGGTAGGAGCGCAGCTTTGGCGCATCGACCAGCATCGGTCCCGGCTTGGGCGCGGTGCCCGGTTCGGGTTGGGGGAAGGCCGTCGAGCGCGCGGTGTGGAACATCATGTTGCCCTCAACCTTTTGCAGTGCCTGGTGAATGTGACCGTTCAATACTGTGACCGAACCAAAACCTTTGAGCAGATCCAGCGCCTTCGCGCCATCGTCTGTGCCCCAACCCCACTTGGGATAAACCATCCACAGCGGGATGTGCGCAAAGACGACGATGGGCGTTTCCTTGGACAAGCCCGCGAGATCCTTTTCCAGCCATGACAATTGCTCGGCGCCCAGCGTACCCAACCCGCCTTGGGCCAAATTCATGACATTGTTCAGGCCGATGAAATGCACACCTTTTTGGTTGAAGCTATACCAGCCTGCGCCAACGGTGCCCTTGCCGAAGCGTTTGAGGTATTCCACCCCGTTGTCGCTGCCCACGTCGTGTTCACCGGGCACATAGAAAACCTGCTTCGTCTTGCAATCCTTCGTCATTTGATCGAGCAGATCAAATTGACCTGGGTCAGAAAGATGAGTGAGGTCACCCGTATGCAAAAGAAAGTCCGGCGTCATCGGCAGCGCGTTGATGCGATTGACGGTTTCGCGAAAAGTTGCCGCCACATCGGGATTGGCGGGCATTTTGAAGCCGATGTGGCTGTCGCTGATTTGGACGAAATTCAACAAGCCGGTGCTGGAAGCAGGCATCGCCGGTGTGGCGGGCATGGCAGCGTCAGTGCTCGCGCCCAGCACGCGTGAACTGAGTGTACCGCTGCCCACGACCCAGACCAGCCCGGTGCCGGCCCAGGCCATGCATTTTAAGAAACCGCGACGGTCTACGCCGTCTTGGTTGTGGTTGTCGAGGATGAGGTCGGCGGAGCCGGCGTGATGATGGTGGTCGTGGTGCATAAGGTAAGAGAAGGATTACCCTTGAATACGCGCAGCGGGTGGATTTTATTCCAAATCGTTCCAGAAATAATTTTTCTTTTTTTTGGGAATAAAATCACCCGCGCCGGCGTATAATACCTTATGGACGAGTCCGCGACCGAACCAGTCGTTGCGCCTGCCGCTTTTGAGGAGGCGCTCCTGGGGCATCGGGACGCCGCCTACAACCTCGCCCGCTGGCTTATGCGCCACGACCACGATGCCGAAGATTGCGTTCAGGATGCCTACCTGCGCGCCTACCAGGCCTTCGGCCGCTTCCGCGGCGGAGACGGGCGCCCGTGGCTGCTCGCGATTGTGCGCAATGTTTGCTATTCGCGCCTGCGCCAAAATCGTCGCGAGGAGCCACCGGCTGCGTTCGATGAGCTCGAGCATAGCCAGGCCTTAGTTGCCCCAACTGGCGAACTACCTTGGAAGCACGCCGCCGCGCGCGAACTGCTTCCTGCCGCCATGGAAAAATTACCCGTTGAGTTGCGCGAAATTCTCATTCTGCATGAACTCGAAGGCTGCGCCTACAAGGAACTTGCGGCAATCTTGGACGTGCCCATTGGCACCGTCATGTCACGTCTGGCCCGGGCGCGCATCCGGCTGCAATATATTCTGCAACAGCTTTTACAGAAGGATTTGTCCCATGGAATGTAAATTCGATTATATCCTCCTGCAAGCGTATGCTGACAACGAGCTGGATGCCATCCGCACAGTCGAGGTCGAAGCTCATTTGCGCGATTGTCCGGCTTGTCAACGAGCAGTCGAAAACCTTAAAGCCTGCCGCGTCGCGGTGCGTGAAGGATTGCCCCGTTCAGTCGTATCGCCGCAACTAACGGAAAAAATCCGTGCCGCACTACCGGCCAAGGTACAGGCTCGTCCTGCCCGCACCATTCATTTTTGGCCGCGAGCCGGCTGGGCCTCGGCGCTGGCAGCGACGCTGGTGCTGGGTTTCTTCATCGGCCTGCAACGCGGGCAGTCGGCCAGTTTGCTCGATGAGGCATTGGCCAGCCATACGCGTTCGCTCATGGCCTCACATCTGATGGATGTCGCCTCCACCGATCAGCACACCGTCAAACCTTGGTTTGAAGGCAAAATCAATTTTGCCCCTCCCGTCGTTGATTTGTCTGCTGCGGGATTCCCCCTCGTGGGTGGCCGTTTGGATGAACTGAATCATCAGACGGTCGCCGCGCTCGTCTATGGGCGGCGCAAGCACTTCATTAATCTGTTTGTCTGGCCGTCGACATCCGGTTCGCCTCCCCTTGGCCCAACCGAATCGTCCGGATACCAAATCAATTGCTGGACCCAAGGCGGGCTGAACTTTATTGCCGTATCCGAAATTCCTGCTGCCGAACTTGCAGATTTTGTTCGCACTTACCGTGCACAGTCGCAGTAAGCCGCGCTATTTTGCCGCCAGTTTTTTCAGGTGCTTGGCTACTTCCGCCAAGGGCTGCGTGTTAAAGACTTGTTCCTTGGTCAACCAGCCTTTGCGCGCAATCAGGACGCCGCCGCGCACGTATTCCAACCCATCAGTGCTATGCGCGTCGGGATTGATGACGCACATTACGCCGCGCTCGGCGGCGCGCCGCCAATGCCGCCAGTCGAGATCCAGCCGCTGCGGCTGCGCGTTTAACTCAATCATCTTTCCATTGGCGACGGCGGCATCAATAATTTTGGCAATGTTCAAGGCGTAACCCTCGCGCTCCAGCAGGAGCCGCCCGGTCGCATGGCCGAGCATCGTCACTCGCGGGTGTTCCAGCGCCCGCACGATGCGTGCGGTCATTGCTGCTTCATCCGCGCCCTGCCCGTAGCGGTTGTGCACCGAGGCCACAACGTAGTCCAGTTTGGCCAGCACATCATCGGCGTAGTCCAGTTCGCCATCTTTCAAAATATCGCACTCGGTTCCGGCAAATAAATGCGTCTTAAATTTTTTTGATTTATTGAGCGCGCGAATTTTTTCCACCTGCTCCAGCACTTGATCCTCGCTCAGTCCGTGCGCTTGGAAGGAGGACTTGGAGTGATCCGCAATGCCCAGGTATTGCCAGCCGAGATCTTCCGCCGCCGCGGCCATTTCCTCCAGCGACGCACTACCGTCGCTCGCCGTCGTGTGGTTGTGGAAGGCTCCACGCAGGTCGCCGGGTTCAATCAAGCGGGGCAGGGGACCGGCCTCCGCGCGCTCAATTTCATCCAGCCCCTCGCGCACTTCCGGCGGAATGGGGTGCAGGTCGAGTTGTTTAAAAATATCATCTTCACTGCGCGCGGTGATAACGCTCTGCGCGCCGGGGCCGCCCGCCGTGGGGTCATCTTTCTTCGTCAAACCCCACTCACTCAGACTCAGGCCTTGCGTTAACGCGCGCGACCGCATCTTCACGTTGTGGTCTTTCGATCCGGTGAAGTGATGCAGCGCGAAATAAAATTGTTTGAGCGGCACCACGCGCAAGTCCGCCTGCATCCCGTCCGTCAGGCGCACGCTCGCTTTCGTCTCGCCGTGGTTGGTGACTTCCGCCACGCCGGGCTGGGTCGTGAACCATTTCATTACCGGCCCCGGTTTTTCCGCCGCCACCAAAAAGTCCAAATCCCCCACCGTTTCCAGCCCTCGTCGGAGACTGCCTGCGTGGGACGCCCGCTCGACGCCCGGGACTTGGCGCAAACCTTCCACGATGGGTTCGGCAATGCCCCAGGCCACCCACCACAAATGCCGCCGACTATAGGCTTCGCGGTTTTTTATTCCTGCTAAAATATTTTCCTGCGTCTTTTCGCCAAAGCCCGCCAGCGTCGCCACTTTTCCCGCTTCACACACCGCCTTGAGTTTGGCCAGCGAGTCCACGCCCAGCTTCTGGTGCAAGGTCATGATTTTCTTCGGTCCCAGTCCTGGCACGCCCAGCATTTCTATTAACCCGGGTTCGACGCTGGCCTTGAGTTTTTCGTAATACGGCAGACTGCCGGTGCGGTACAGGGTGGTGATTTTTTCCACGAGTGCGTCGCCAAAGCCCGGCACGTCGCCCAAGGTTCCGGCCTCAATGCGCTCGCCCAAGTCGCCTTCGAGCGTGGTCAGGTTCCGCGCGCCATTGTGGTAGGCCCGCACCTTGAACGGGTTTTCGCCCGTCAGTTCCAGCAGCGTCCCGATTTCCTCGAGCACGGCGGCGATGGCAGCTTTGTCCATGGGCTCGATTATTTCTTCAACACATCCGGCGCGCGGGGGTCGGCGCCGGCGGTCTTGTGGTAGGTGCCGGTTTGTTTGTCGCGCACGTATTTGGTAAAGCCCGCCTTCGCCACATTCTTTTCGGAAGTCAGGTTCCGAGTGTGGCCCGGCGTGTATTTGGTATTCATGCTCGTTGGCAAATAGACGCGGCGCAGCGGCAGCCCGGTCACGGGATGTTTTTCCAGCGCCTTCGCGCTCATCGGCTGCTCGATTTCCAGCAACTCGCCCTCGCTGCCGTCGGCGCGGATTTCCTGGTAAACGTAGATGGGCATGGGACTAAGATAGCTGGGTTTGCGGTTTTCTGCAAGACCCGCAGCGGTGCAGACCGACTCCATCGTTGCACTTGCACCCCTGGGCTTTGCGGACTATCTTCAGACGTTCCTGTTTGGATATGAGTCTGCGCCCACGCAAGCCCCTGGTTCTCACCTTCACCTTTGGCGCGCTCGTGCTAGGCGCCTTGATGGTCTATACGTTTGGCGGACGGACAATTTTCACTCCGCACGAGTCCTTCCTGCTGTATTTTGACGACACCGTCAACGGCCTCGCCCCCGGTTCGCTGGTGAAATTCAAGGGCGTGCCCATCGGTTCGGTGGATTCCATCCGGCTGAAATTTCGCAATGATGGCGCCGACCGCCGCATCCCCGTCCTCATCAAATTGAACGCCGGTCGGTTGCAGCACCAACTCGGGGTGTTGGAGGATTTGTCGGATCCTGCCGTCCTCGCCGCCGAAATTCACCGAGGCTTGCGGGGCGAATTGGATGTTGAGCACTACACCACGGGGGGCATGTTTATTTCTCTCGATTATCACCCGGAAGCGGCAGCGCCCAAACCCGAGACGGGAACCTCCGACATCGCCGTCATCCCTACGGTGGCTTCCTCCTCCCTGGCACACATGGATTGGGCCGAAAAGAAAATTGCCTGGCTGCCCACCGTTGATTTTCAGGCTAAAATGGGTGAGATTGGCGACCAATTGGACAAAATCAGCACGGTCGTTTCCGCCATCCCCTATGCGGAATACCACCAGAAAATTGTAAACGCCACAAAACCACTCGCCGATTTCAACTTCCCTGTCTGGCAGCGCGACTTGAATGATATGCTTGCCCACTTTGACGCTGGCCAGCAAGCCATCGCCGCCGGCAGTCAGCACTATTCCGCCGCCAGCCAGGATTTTATGGACATGAATGCCGCCGTCCGGCAAAATCTCGCCCAGACCGATGCCGACCTCTCCCGCCTGCGAACTCAACTCGCGCCTTCCGCTCCGTGGTTGAATGATTTGACGCAGAGTCTTAAAGACGCCTCCACAGCCATGCAGAACCTCACCCACAAGGCTAACAATTTGGAAGAACAGCCCGACATCCTCCCCAAGGTGGCCCAGTAGCTCTGTGATTGCCTATTTTCCGTTGACACCGGGCCCCCCGTTCGGTTTGATGACCCTTTTTCCGCCAAATTCCAGCTCTGCATCGCTATGAAAGTCGCCTCTTCCATCAAGTCTCTCAAAAACCGTCACCCTAACTGCCAGGTTGTGCGCCGTAAGGGCCGCATCTACGTCATTAACAAGACCAACCCGCGATTCAAAGCCCGCCAGGGCTAGGTTCGCCTCCCTCCGCAACTCCCTCTCCAACACCATTTTACCGTGAAAAAAGAAGGCCATCCTGAGTACCACCCGGTCTGCTTTGTGGACGTGTCCACCAGCCGCAAGTTTTTGACCCGCTCGACCATGCGCTCCAAGCAAAAGGAGACCATTGACGGGGTCGAATATAACGTCGTCATTCGCGACGTGACCAGCGACTCGCACCCGGCTTACACCGGTGAAAAACGCTTCCTCGACAGCGCCGGTCGCGTCGAAAAGTTTAAGACCAAGTTCCAGCGCGCCCGCGCCAAGTAAAGGATAGGGCAGGGAACGGGTTATCGCTTGAGGCCATTGCGCCTCTTTGCGGCTAAATGCCTCAGGCAATCTTCCGGCTAGTTCTGCACCAGCCGCACGTACAGCACCAGTCGCGTCTGGCGTGAAGTCCCGCCGGTGCTGGAAACAGTATCTCCAGTGAGCCCGCCGCTCAATGCCACCCATTTGCCATCGGCACCAAGGGACAGCGTTTTGTTCATCTCACTTTGTGAAAGCACCGGTTGCACAATGGATGAATTGGGCGATTTCAACCATGTTTCGACCCGCGATTCGGCAAAGGTAAATGCCAGCGTATAACCGGCGTCGGCTTGTTGCAGACAAGTGAAGAGGCGGTATCCCTCCCAAGTGGCCGGCATGGCGGTGCCATCGCTCTGCCGGTCCAGCTTGAGCACATTTTCCGTCTGCGCCTGGCTGTTGGCAAAGAGTTGCTGCCGCAGCAAGTTACCCTCGCTGAGCATGGTGATTGTGGGTTCTGTCGGAATGGCCGTCGCATCCGCCGAGACGTCCACTTCAGTGGCCAGCACTTCCACCGTCAGTCGGTCCCGGCCGAGCGCTTTGCCGGTCAACGGATTCAGTTTGCAAAATTCCTCGAATGTCGCCGGGCCGTTTTTAAAATCTTTGAAAGCTTGTTGGCTGGCTGTGGGCGGAGCGGGCGCATACGTGTCATCGTCATGGTGAAAAAATAAATGCTGCGCTCCCTGGTTCTCCGGCTTCGTTGGATCCATTAACCGGTCTGCCGCCGGCGGATCCGGTCGGGCGCCGAGCGGCGTGATGCCTGCACTCACCATTACTGCCGCCAAAGTAATCGTCGGCCATTTGCAACCACTGGAAAACAAAGAAAATTTCATGCCAGCAAAATACGGGGTAACCGGCCCGCTTTACAAGGTCATTTCCCGCGCCGCACCTTGTTCTTTTCATCCTCGCAATCCTCCGCCAGACGCGCCCGTTCGCGGCGAAGTTCTTCGCCGAGCTTGACCAGTTCCTCGGCTTGTTCCGCGGCCTGCGCGGCGGCGATTTGCTCGCGGAGGAAAATTTCGCGCTCTGCCAGCTTGGCTTTATAACGCTTGTCAATGTCCGCGAGCTGCTTTTTCTGCTCAGCAGTTAATTTCGTGGCCGTCTTTGGTTCAGCGGCATCGAGCCGTTCCATGGCCAGTTCGTAGGCGCTTTTCATAAAAAGAATCAAAACGGCCTGGTTCAATAGACGCAAGCCTGCGGGTTAAGCTGGCCGTGCCGCGAATATCGCAAAACCCAATAACACCCCCAGCGGCAGCACATAATACCACCACTTCGGAGCGCGATTTTTCGGCTGGGCCAGCAGCATCACCATCAGCACCGCCAGTGCGGCAAACGAACCCGCCACTGGTGGCTCGATTTGCAAATGGGCAAACACCCACGGCCAGGGCGGCGCAATCGAAGCAATTTTTTGCATCACACCCACAACTATTAAACCTGCACCATTCGCCAGCCATGCCAGCCAGGTGAACGGCGGAAATCCCAGAATGCCCGTCAGCACGGCCACCGCGCCCGACCAGAGCACTGCGCACACCAGCGGGAAAAATACAAAATTGAGCGACAGTGTGTGCAGGGAAAACACGCCGAAAAATTCCGTCGTCAATGACGCGCTGCCTTGCAAGGCCGTCCAGGTTGTCACCGCCATGTCGAGCAATCGTGCCCATACCCAGCGCGCGCATTTTTGCCATGGCGCGAGGCTCGCCGGTGGCACGTCGCGCCAGGGCATCGCCCGACGTCCCAGGGCATCGCGCAAGAGTGGAGCGTATAAAATCAACCCCAGCACCACCGTGTACGAAAGTTCGAAGCCGGAATTCTGCAGCGCCAGCGGGTCAATGAGCAGCGTCATCACCCCCGCGGCCAAAACCGCCGCCAGCGGACTGCGCGCCCGCCCAAACCATTTCGCCAGCAGATAACACGTCAGCATCAAGCCCGCGCGTCGGGCTGAGGGCGTGCCGCCCGCAATTTCGATATACAGCCACGCTGCGGCGAGCGTGATCACTTCGCCCACCGCATGCGGCAGTCCGGGAATTTTTCTAAGCAGCCACCACAGTGTCCCGGCCAGCACTGCCACATGCAGCCCACTAATCGCAAAAAGATAAATCTCTCCCGCCACGGTGAACGCCGCGCGTTGGCTGGCATCGAGCAGCGCCGGTTCGCCGAGCAGCAGCGCGGTGTAAATGCCGCCGTATTTTTCTTCCAAGCCCGCCGGTCCGTGATGAAGCAGCGCCTCGACGCGGGCGTGTTGTTTCGTCAGCCATTGTGTCCAGGTCCCGGGCGGCAAGGGTGGGCCGGCCAGATTTCCGCGTGACAATTCAAACCACGCCCCTTGTGTGTGGAGAAATGCGCGGAAGCGCGCTGCATCCTCCGATTTCGCATCTCCAGCGACTGGCTTCAACACCGGCAAGTAAGTCAGGACACCCCGCACTTCCATCGTTGCGCCGCGCACTGGTGGCGTTTCGACGGGCTTGAGCCGCACGCGGAATTCAATGGCGGTGTCCCGCAATTCATCAAACACCGCCGGGCCATCCACTACCACCGCCAGACCGCCGATGGAGTCGCTGCCCGGCGGCTGGCTAAAGTTGCGGATCACGCGCAGCGTCAACGTCGCCTCCCGTGGTGGCAAAGTCTCCCAATCCACTGCCGGCGTCCGCACCCGTGTTTCATGCCAGGCCCAGGCGAGCAAAATTCCCGCCACTAAAAATCCCGCGCCCCAGGCTGTGGTCCAGCCTCTTTGCCGGAATCCACCTAGCGGCGCTTTTAACGCAACGATCAACGCGCTCAGGACAAAAAAGAGGGCGACTCCCGCCAAAAATTTTGGCGATAGATTCGGCCAGCGGCTGGCGCCAATGTAACCCGTCAGTACTGCGGAAACGACCCACAATACCGGCGCGCGCCGGGCTGAAGTAGCCGGGCGCGGTGGGGGTGGCTCCGTAGCGCTTTCCGGCATGACCCGCCCAATTCAGGAAAAATTCACTCCAAAGCCAATAATAATTTTTAGTGGGCGTACTCACTCGCCCCTCCTTCGCCTGAATATAACTACTCCCCGGGCGCGGGGAAATTCGGCGAAGGCATGTGGGCTTCCTTCATATCCGCGGCGGCTTTGGCCACGAGGTCCGCGTGCTCGCCGGCCACGTCGTGCAGTTCGCCCGGGTCGGCGTTTAGGTTATACAGCTGCATCGTGCCGGTGAACATGGGCATCCGAATGGCTTTCCAGTCGCCCATGCGAACTGCTTGTTTGGTGCCGCCTTCATAAAATTCCCAATAGAGATAATCATGCTGTGGCTGGGACTGCGGCTGGCCAACCAGTGTGGGCAAAAAACTAATGCCATCGGTCTTGGCCGGTGGTTTAACCCCGGCGAGGTCGGCACAAGTCGCCAGAAAATCCGGAAAATAACTCACCTGGCCGGTCACGGTGGCGGGGGCGATATGCCCGGGCCAGCGCGCAATAAACGGTTCGCGGATGCCGCCTTCATAGACATCGCGTTTGATGCCATGGAGGATTCCGCTGGAGTTGAAGAAGTAGGCCAGATGGTTGCCTTCTTCCTGGGCACCGTTGTCCGAGGTGATGATGACCAGCGTGTTTTTGGCCACCCCCAGTTCATCCAGTTTCGCCAGCAGTTTGCCAATATCATCGTCCAGACGCGTGATCATTGCGGCGTAGCCTTTTTCGGGGTCGGGCCAGGACTGTTGCGCGTATTGGCCGAAACTGGGGATTTCCGAGCCGTTGACTTTGTCTTCGTCGTTGGCATGGGGCAAGGTGGAGGAATAATAGAGAAAAAATGGGCCGTTCTTGTGCGCCTCCATGAACTTCAAGCCCTCGGCAAGAATGAAGTCGTCACTGTAGTCAATTTTTTGGGATGCGACACCCTGGCCGTACTGGCCCTCATTGGGCACCACATTGCGCAGCGGCTCGCGTGTTTCATTGCGGACCAGAAAGGTCGGGTAGTAATTATGTGCGTGGGTTTGATCCACATAGCCGTAAAAGAAATCAAATCCTTTCTTATTCGGCGTGCCAGCGGTGTGCTCCGAACCCAAACCCCATTTGCCCACGAGCCCCGTCGCATAGCCTGCGGTTTTGAGCACCTCGGCCACGGTCGTGTCCTCAGGCCGCAAATCCACTTTCGCATTACCGCGGATTTGGGTGTGGCCGGTGTGTTGTCCGGTCATCAGCGCATTGCGCGATGGCGCGCAGACCGGCGCCCCGGCGTAAAATTGCAGGAAGCGCACGCCCTGTTGGGCGAAATGGTCAATATTTGGCGTTTGGATGGTTTTTTGCCCGTAACAACCAAAGTCGCCGTAGCCCGCATCATCCGCCAGAATAAAAAGGATATTCGGCTTTTGTCCGATGGGCAGATCGGGGGTCGTTGCCGCCAGCAAGCTTGGGTAGCCGCTTGTGGCGAGACCGAGACCAGCGAGGAGGGTCAGTGAACTGGCTTTTGTCCAAGGGTTTTTCATTGAGGGTAGGGGGTGTCAAAAATCTAGGCACCGCCTGTCCCCGGCGCAAGCTCGCGGATTTGTGTTGAAAAACCCTCCGGGCAGGGGGTAAAGTAACAGCTGATTACCCGAACTCCACCAGCAGTGAAGTTCGCCATAAGCATGACCTATCAATCTCGTCCCGCAGGGCAGCCTTCTCGGCTTCGCCCGAACCCCCTTAGTTGATGCCGCCCGGTCCTTTTCCAGGTGGCGGGCCGAAGCGCCCGTTTGGCTCACGCCGTCCCTACATCCCGCCAACGCCGCAGTTGCGCAAGAACGAGCGCATCCGCGTGCTCGAAGTCCGCGTCATCGGCCACGATGGCAAGCAAATCGGCGTATTGCCCACCCGCGAAGCTTTGCGCCTCGCCCAAGTGCAGGGTCTTGATCTGATCGAGGTCTCCGCCGCCGCCCGCCCGCCCGTCTGCAAAATTGCGGACTATGGCAAATATATGTACGAGATGGGCAAGAAGCAGAAGGATCACAAAACCCATGCGTCCAAATTTAAGGAAGTCAAATTCCGCCCGCGCATCGAACAGCACGACTACATGACCAAGCTGCGCCATGTGGAGGAGTTTTTGTACCACGGCGACAAGGTGAAGCTCACGCTCTTTTTCAAGGGCCGCGAAATGGAGCACAAGGATCTGGGCTTTGAGACGATGAAGCGCGCCATCAACGACCTCATCCACATCGGCACCCCCGACCAGCCCCCACGGATGTTTGGCCGCAATATCACCACGACCCTTTCGCCATTGCCACCCAACAAGCGGAAATGGAAATACAGTTTGCGTGAGGGTAATGCCGAGCCCGGCCAGGGGCATGAGCATGGCAGCAGCCATGACGACAGTGAAGACGATGGCTCGGATGTGCCCGATTCGCAGCGCCTCAAGCCAAAGGTGTCAGCCGCTGCTCCCTTGCCTGTGGCAGCGAATGCAGTTGCCCAACCGCCCAAACCTCCGGTGTCCCTTGATTCTCCTCCGGGCGCGTAATTTCGCCCTTTGTGTCATGACGCCGGCCGCCCCTGCCACGTCCCCTTTCCACGGGCGGCTTCGCTGGCTTTCTCGCATCGGAGTTTTGTTTGCCGGTATGCTCGTTTCGCGCGGTGCCGACACCACCATCAACGGTACCGTTTACCGTCCATTGAGTGATGTCGCCGCGCTGTATGGAATGACCACCAGTTGGGAAACGCCGGACAAAACGTTGGCACTTAAGAACCAGTTTTGCACCATCGAGGTAACCGCCAATGAACGCAGCCTGCGCTTGAATAACCAGCCGCTGGCTTTGGGTTCACCCATCATCCTTCGTGGCAGTCAGATGTATCTTTCGAAACGCGATTTCGACAACAACATCTTCCCGCTGCTGTCGCCGGCACAAATTCCCTCCCTGGTCCCGGCCTTGCACCGCATCATCGTGGATCCCGGCCATGGCGGCGACGACCCCGGCACCCAAAATATCGCGATTGGGGCCAAGGAAAAAACCAACACGCTCGATGTTGGTCTGCGCCTGGCGGATGAACTGCGCAAGCGGGGCTATGAGGTCATCATGACCCGTACCAAGGACGTGACCTTCAACCGCAAGGAGCGCCCCATCATGGCTAATAGCGACAAGGGCGACCTCTACCTCAGTATCCATTTTAATGAAGCACCGGAAGCATCTGTCTCCGGCGTGGAAACCTGGATTCTCACGCCACCCTGGCAGCCTTCGAGCACCCAGGCGAAGTTGAGTGAGACCGACAAGAAAGTTTTGCCTGGCGACCGTTTTGATTATTGGAACACCGTTGTCGGTTTTTCCGTCGAACGCGCCGTCACGCGCGAACTTGGGACGGTCAACCGTGGCGTCAAACGCGCGCGCTACGACGTGCTTACGCCGCTCAATATGCCTGGCCTGTTGGTCGAATGCGGTTTTCTCAGCAATCCCACCGAGGGCGCGAAAATCATCACGCCGGATTATCGCCAAAAAATCGCATTGGCCATCGCCGACGGCATTGACTTGTACAAAACCACGCTCGACCGCCTGCGCCCGCGCCCACTCACGCCGCCCACGCCACCGGCGAATAAAAAATAAAAACCGCCCTGTTTTAGATCGTTTGCTGGAGCACAAAATACGGTTCGTTGGCGAGGGTGGTGTTGAAGCCGGGATAAATCGCCACGCCTCCGGTTTGGTCGCGCAGTTCAAAATAATAGGTCAGCGCGTACGGCGTATCGGTATAGGCGCCGGGGATTTCCGCACGGAATCCGTTGCCAGCCGGCGTCATGGGCTGGGTTTGCCAGGCTTCAGCTTGTTGCGCGCGGCGATAATGCAACTGGGCCACGGGCAATGGCGTGCCATTTTGGATGGGCTGCAACATCAGCGCCACCGGTTGTCCGCGGCGGAATGAGATCGCCGGCGAGTGCCCGACGCCTGGCGTGGGGCGGGGGGCGGGTCGGCCCAGGGCTGCGTCAATCAGCGTGGGTACATATTGCGGATTGGTTCCCGCCGCCGTGGCTACGGCGGTGGCACGGTCGGCCAGATTATTGATGTCGTCGTCGATCGCCTGCAGGCGGTCGCGCCAGTGTCCGCGCAGGGAAGAACTGTCACCAAAAGTCACGTCCGGCACATAAACGCCCGCCAGAGTATCGGCGAGTTGCTTCCACCAATCACGTGCTTCGCGGTAAACTTTCACCGTGGCATTCAACGCGGCGGGGTCACCCGTGCGTTCGTACAGGGCATACAACACGCCCGCGCGCATTTTTCGGCCAAAGAACCGGCCAAGGGCAATTTGCGCGGCGACATCGGCGGCGTAACGCCGGTACGCGCCATCCCGGCGATCCGGCACCCGTTCCCGGGCCCGGTCAAAATAATCGTCAGAACTGGCGGCCAGATCTTCCAGCCATTGCGCCACTTCGATGGGCGTGTACTTCGCGCTGGGTGGGCCTTGGAGCAATTCGTCCGCGTAATCTTCCATGCGGGAAAAAAGTTGCGGATCGAGCGGACTGACCGTGCCAAATTTTTTGGGCGAAGGCGTGTCCGTATAGATTGACCGCGTTGAGTCGATGATGGACATATTCTCGTACATCTCGGGCCAGTAAGTGGCGTTCGCCGCCGAAGGCAGGTGCGTCGTCGTAATCACCGGCAGGATGCGGCTGGCGTGCGCGAGCGAAACCTCCACCGCCCCCGCCGCACTGGCAAATTCCCGCTCCAACTGCCGCTGCCAGCATTGCGCCGGCGCTTCCGGATTGTACAGCAACCGGCCCCACACCCGGTAGCTGTAGCGATATTTTTCAAAATCGCCGCCCGGTGCGCGCATGGTTGTGTCGGCATAGCCATCGCGCCCGCCTGGCAACCCCGTGCCCTTGCGACCTTTGAATCCCAATGGGTCAAAAATTTCATGGCCGAGACTGCCGCAAAAACTTCCCGCACGGCTGTAGCCGGCGGCAAACACCGGGTCACCCCACAGAAACAACCGTTGCGTGCCCGGCCAGATGCGGTGGAAAATGCCGTACTTGCGGCCTTCGGTGAGCAGGTCGCCATAGCCGTAACGCAAAAAACTGCGGGCGCCGTTGCTCTGCGCAAAGGCGCCGCCGCCGCGCGTTCGCGTGGGCAGTTCCGTGGGGCGGATGGCCGCCTGGTGATAAGGCATCCCCATGTGTTCCGCCCAAAATTTCGGTGAAATGGTCACGGGCAGTCCGGTGCCCAGCGCGGCGTCAATCGTCGGCTGATCCATGCCCTTCGCGTGCATATCAATCTCAATCTGGCGGCCGCTGCGCACGCAGCCGTCAAAAATCATTTTCCACAAATCATAACTGCCCTCCGGCACGCCGCTTTCGCCATGAATGCGGAAGGTCACGCCCGTGATGCCGGGGCATTCCTTCAAAATAATCGCCAGGGCATCCCGCGAATACGGCGCCTGCGTCTGCGGAGTCAGGCCGGAAATATTATAATTGGCCCGCGGACTGTTCGTCCACTCGTACGCGTGCGTCCACAGGCCGAGTTGGAATTGCAGGCCGCGGGCCAGGCATTCGTCACTGATAAAGCGCAGCATCGCCAGATTGTTGTCGCGCTCGCCGGTGGGTAGACCCACGGCCTTCACGTCATAGCCCGGCACATTCAACAAAAACGGATACGCGAAATAAAGGTAGGTGTCGCGCAAGCCACTCGGCGCGTCGTAGCCCAGACCAAAGGATAGGTTGAAACGGTTGAACCGCTGGGCGGCCAGCATGGACAGGTAGTTGCGCCAAAAATCCCGGTCGTTGTACCATTGCTTGTCCTCGACATCCGTCACAAACATCCGCATGACGCTGCGTACTTTGTTGGCCGGGCGCTCGGCGATGGCCGCCCCGGGATACAGCGTGGCGCGCGAATCCCCGCCCAGCGCAATGGCGTCGGCGATTTCCGTCAGCGCGTACTGCAAGCCGCGTCCATCTGCGCCGCTGGCGACCAGCACTTCCCGCGAACCCAATTTCCCCGGGGCAATGGCCAGCGATTCTGCTTCGGTGGGCGTGGCAACTCCGGCATCGCGGGCGAGTTGGGTTGCTCCGCCTGCCGCTACTATACAACGCGCACCCACGGGCGCTTCATCCAGTTTGGCCATCTGACGTACATCGAGTCCGCGCCTGGCCAGTGCACTTTGCAATTGGCCCAGTCCCCATTGCGCAGCCGGTGTCGTCACCACCGGGTCGGCTGGGTCGGCGATCAGGGCGATAATGTTGCTGCCGCCGCTGTTGGCCTTATTTAGAGTATCTGGCGTTTTGCCGCTGGCGCAACCGGCCCATGAACTGCCCACCACGCCACCAGCTGCGGCCAATCCGGTTTGAATCAAAAATTTGCGCCGTTTCATGCTCAATAAAGGGGTGGAGGTTTAATCTAGGGTGGGTGGTAATTACACGTCGCGGTCTCTTTTTTGGCAACCCTCAATGATTTCCCTAAGAATTTGCCATCGGTGGCGTCCTAGACTACGTTTCCCACACCCAACCTCCTGTTATGAAAACCCGCCTCTTACTGTTAAGTTTCGCTGCTGTGCTGCCCTTGGGCCTCTACGCCCAAACTTCCCTCACGATTTACAATCAGAATTTTGCCGTTGTGCGCGACCACGTTTCCCTCGACCTCAAGGCCGGCGAAAACACCGTGCCCTACACGGGCGTTACCGCTCAACTCGAACCCGATTCCGTGGTCTTGCGCGACCCGGCGGGTAAAATACCTCTGCACATTATTGACCAAGGCTACCGCGCCGACACGCTTTCGGTTGGTTACATGCTGCAACTCAACGAGGGCAAAACGATTGATTTCCTGGTTCGCGACAAGGACAACAAGGAATACATCGTCCAGGGCAAAATCATCCGCAGCGGTTATACCCCGTCTGGTTCGACCAATTCATTTGATTCCGGCGGTTCGGAAAGCTCCGGTGGCATTCCCACCAATTCCCCCATCATTTTAGTAAATGGCCAGTTGCGTTTTTCCCTGCCCGGCGAGCCGGTTTTCCCTGCTCTGGCTGACGACGCCGTGCTCAAGCCCACGCTCACTTGGCGGCTCACCAGCGACTCCGCGGCAAAATTTAATGCCGAACTGAGCTACCTCACCAATGGTTTAAGCTGGCAGGCCGCGTACAATTTTGTCGCCCCGGAAAAAGGCGACACCCTCGACTTGGTAGGCTGGGTGACTTTCCAAAATAACTCGGGCAAGGAGTTCAAAGATTCCACCGTGCAGCTAATGGCGGGCAATGTGAATAAAATCGAGCCGGTTCAACCGCGAATGGCCATGGCGATGGCGGCTGGCGTCGGTGGTGGAATGCCGCCGCCCGAAGTCACGGAAAAAGCCTTTGACGAATTTCACCTCTATTCCCTGGCCCGGCCGGTATCCTTGCATGACCATGAGACCAAGCAGGTCGAGTTCATCCGGGCCGCGAACATCAAAGCCGCCACGCTCTACGTTTATGACGGCGCGGATCTCAACAATTTTCGCGGCTGGAATTCTGAAATGATTCGCACGAACCCCGAATACGGCAATCAGTCCAGCAAAAAAGTCTGGGTGATGAAGGAGTTTAAAAACAGCAAGGACAACGGCCTCGGTCTCGCCTTGCCCGCCGGGCGTGTGCGCTTTTATCGCCGGGATGATGCCACCCAGAGCCTGCAGTTCACCGGCGAAAACACCCTCGACCACACGCCCGAAAACGAAACAGTGCGCCTCTACACGGGTGACGCCTTTGATATCGTCGGTGAACGCGAGCGCACCGACCTGCAAATGAGCCAGCGCAACGAGGTGCTGGAGGAAACCTTCCAAATCAAAGTCCGCAACCACAAGCAGGATGCGGTGGAAGTCCGCGTCGTCGAGCACCTCCGCGGCCCCAATTGGACCATCTTGGATAAATCAGACGACTTCATCAAAACCGACGCCCAGACCGTCGAATTTCGTGTCCCCCTCAAGCCCGACGAGGAAAAAGTCATCACCTACCACGTCCAGTATAGCTGGCGGTGATTGATTAAACCTTACCCGCCTGCAAAAACGCCCGCAGCAGCGCGTACAAGTCCGGCGAATTGAGCAAAAAGGAATCGTGGCCGAGGTCGGAGGTGACTTCGGCAAAAGTCGCGCGGCGGCCCGCGCGCAACATGGCCTGCGCGATTTCCTGGCTCTGTTCCGTCGGAAACAACCAGTCGGAAGTGAAGCCGACAATGAGCGCCCGCGCGGTTATCGCCTTGAACGCATCCTCCAGCTTTTCGTCCGGCCCGTGCAGGTCGAAGCGGTCCAGCGCCTTGGTGAAATACATGTACGTGTTCGCGTCAAAGCGATTCACAAAGCTCTGGCCTTGATGTTGCAAATAGCTCTCGACCTCGAACTCGACGTCGAAGTGTCCCGGCGCGTCGCCCGCAGGTTCGCGCTTGGTGCGGCCAAATTTCGAGTCGAGGCTCTTGTTCGACAGGTACGTGATGTGCGCCATCATCCGCGCGACGGCCAGGCCGACGTTCGGACCTTTGTCCGGCTCGTAGTCGCCCTTGTTCCACGCGGGATCCTGCATGATGGCGCTGCGACCCACGGCGTTAAACGCAATGGCCTGCGCGCTTTGCCGCGCTGTCGCGGCCATCACCATGATGCTGCGCACGTCCTGCGGAAAATCTATCGCCCACTGCATCGCCATCATCCCGCCCATTGAGCCACCCACCACTGCCGCGAGGCTATCCACGCCGAGATGTTTCACCAGCCGGGCATGCGCGCGCACGATGTCCCGGATGGTCACCACCGGAAAATCCAGATTGTAGCGCCGCGCGGTGCGCGGGTTGATGGAGGCCGGCCCGGTCGAGCCACGGCAGCCCCCGAGGCAGTTCGCGCAGATGACAAAATACTCGCGCGTGTCGAAGGGCTTGCCCGGGCCGATGATGTTGTCCCACCAGCCGGGTTTACGGTCATCGGGCGAGTGGCGTCCGGCGCAATGGTGGTCGCCGCTCAGCGCATGACAGATAAAAATGGCGTTCGAGCGCGCGGCGTTTAACTGGCCGTAAGTTTCGTAACGCAGCGTGAATTCGGGAATCTCCGCGCCGCTGTCGAAGGTGAAGGGCTCCTTAGAGATGAAATCCCGCGGGCGCACGAGGCCCACGTCGCCCTCGGTCAGGGTGGCATTCGGCGCTACTACGACTGCGGCATCATCATCGGTCATCAGGCGGCAAGAATGGACGAGCGGGGCGGCAGGATGAAGCCCAAAAAATGGCTTGGCGCTTGTCGGGCCTGCGCTGGTGCAGCGCCGCTATGCTGGCATCCGGGCAAAAAAAACGGTCAGGCACCCTACGGCACTCGCGAAGCCTGGTTACCGTTGCTCCCTTCCGGGCCTGGCGGAGTTCACCGGTCCAACGTTGCATAGGACCCAACCAACGCTGATTCTTGCAGAGGTTTCTCCCCGGTGCAATCCTGAATATGCCTCGGCCAACAATCTGCCCGGCAGCCGCTTACGACATCTTCTTCAGCCACCCCAGTAGTTTTTGCTTCACGATACTGCGGTGGGCTGAGCCGTCGCCCTTGGCCGCTTCCTGCCGGTGGGTACGAAACCAGTCGTAGCTTTCCGCCAGCATTTCGTCATTTGAGTAGCGCGGCTTCCAACCCATTTTTAACAGCGGCGACACGTCAAAATGAAAGGGCTTGTGGTAGGTCAGATAATGCCACGGCGCAAGAGGACTGAGATTCATCCAATCGAGCACCCTCAGTGTGTTGATGGCTAGTACTGGCGGCAAGCCGACAACTTTCGAGCCGGAGCCGGTGTGCTTGATCAAAGTTTCCAGCGCTTCCCGCAAAGTGCCGAAGCGGTCGGTGCCGACATTGTACGAGCCGGGTTTGCCCGCGTCCATCGCCAGCATGTACGCATCCATCAAGTCGTGGGCGTGGACAAACTGAAACAGATTGTTGCCGTCGCCGATGACGTAAATTTTCCGGCCTTCCTCCATCCACTGAAACAAAATTTGAAAAATTCCCAGCCGGCCTTCGCCGAGAATCGTCCGCGGACGGATGACCACCAACGGGAGATTTCCTTTCGCGCAAATTTCCTTCACGGCCAGCTCTCCGGCGAGTTTGCCCCGCCCATAAATCTCGAGAGGCTGCAACGGCGAGTCATTCGTCGCCGGGCATTGCGGCGCGCCAAATATCGCGCTCGAGCTCATGTGGATGAAAGATTTTACCTTGGCGTCTACCGCCTGCTGCGCCGCGATGCGCGAGCCGTCCACATTCACCGACCAGAATTTGTCGCCCGACTTGGTCAGCGGCACCAGCGCGACATTGTGGTGCACCACATCCACGCCTTCCATCGCCCGGCGCACGCCCGCCTCATCGCGGATGTCGCAATTGATGTATTCAATCTCGCGCGGGCGGGAGGCATCTTCCCAGATGTCGAGAATGCGCACCGTCTCGCCGCGGGCGTGCAGCCGCCGCGCAATCAGGTTGCCCAAAAATCCGGAGCCGCCGGTGACCAGGTGTTTCATAAAAATTTAGAATTTGATGCCGTTGTCCACGCACCAGCGGAGCGCGCGCCGCATGCCTTCTTCCAGGTCAATGGCCGGCCGGTAGCCCAATTCGCGCTCCGCGCGCGCCACCGAACAGGCGATGGTCTTGTTCATTTCCGAAAGCACGTGGAATTTTTGATGATAAATTCCGGCCGATTGCAAAGTCCAGTCAATGACCTCGGCCACGTCACTGGCGAAACCGGGCAGGCGCATGCGTTTATGCGCGCACTTGTGGCCGAACTCCGTTTCCAGCAGCCGCTCCACCGTGTCGATGATTTCGTTCATCGTATAGGGCCGCTTGTCCGCCACCCAATAAGTTTGCCCAACAGCATTGGGCGTCAGTGCCGCGAGTTGCAGGCCCTGGCATAAATTGTCAATATAGCTCATCGAGCGCTTGTTATTGCCGCTGCCGACAATGGGTGCCTTGCCGTCGCGAATCATGGCGAAGAACAGCGTCTGCCGTGGCGGTTGATAGGGGCCGTAAAACCATGGCGGCCGAATGATGACCGTTTCAATATCTCCGCGCTTTGCCCGCTCCTTCACTGCCAGTTCCAACTGCATCTTTGACTTGCCGTAATTCATATATGGGTGATAGGGCGAGTTTTCGTCGAACAGGTGGTCGGGAAAGGGATTGTTCCCGCAAGGCGAATTCGACGACACTATCACCGCGCGCCGCACGCCAGCGGTGGCCGCCGCGTCGAGAATGTTTTTCCCGCCCTGCACGTTGATTTCGTAAAACTCGCTGACCTTGCGCGGATGGATGATGCCCGCCGTGTGAATCAAAATCGTGCCCTTCATGCCTGCGCACAACCGCGCGCACGCCGCCGGGTCGCGCAGGTCGCCTTCGATGACTTCTACGCGGTCGGAAATTTTGCGCAGCGCTGCGGCGTCCTGGCCGGGCAGCACCAGCGCGCGTACTTTCAGGCGGCTGTTCGGCCCCCGCAGCAGATCGTGGTCCGGCAGACCTTCGATGAGCGTTTGCACCAGGCGAAAACCCAGCCAGCCTTGGGCGCCGGTGACGATGACTTGTTCAGTTGGCCAGTTGCCCATGTTAGTTTTGATTTAAGAAATGAAGCGCATTGCGGCGTGCGAACGCCATCACACTGCCCTGGGGGTTCACGCCCGGCGCAGTGCAGAGCAGACTCGCATCGGCAATGTAGAGGTTTTTGACCCCATGTACGCGACCGAACGAATCCACCGCGCATTTCGAGCGGTCTTCGCCCATCGGGCAAGAGGAAAAGAGGTGAATCGTAATGAGGCTGGCCTTGCCGGGCGGCACTACTTCAGGCAATTGCCGCAATTCATCGGCATTGTTCAGGACGGGTGCTCCAGTTACTCCCGGAAACACTTTTTCTGCTCCGGAAGCGAACATGATTTCCGCAAGCTTGCGCAGACCGTCGGCCAAATCCCGCATATCGGCCGTGGTGAGCCGGTAGCGCACCAGCGGGTCGCGAAAGCCCGGCAATGGACGCACCGTGCCATGGCCTTCGCCGGTGATCATTGCGTAGTAGTTGGCCTGGCGCGTCCAGGTTTGCGTGACGGCGCGGGCGGCAGCAGGATGGTCGAGCAGTCCCAGCGCAAGGTAGGGCGGGCTGCTGATGGAGCAACCGAAACTTAATCGCGGGGAAAATTCTTTGACCTGGTGTACCGGCACGCCCAAGTCGGCAGCATTCACCGCCTCAGGAAATTGGGCGACCAGTTTTATGGTCGGATGCAACCGCAGATGGTCGCCGACATTTTGCGTAATCCCGCCGCGCCGCAACAGCGCTGGCGTTTGCACCGCCCCGGCGCAGACAAACAAGGTTTCCGCGGAAATTTCGAAATCCTTCCCTGAGGCATGTTTTGCCTTCACCAGCCAGCGCCCGCCTTCCTGCCGGATGGACAACGCCCGGCTGTTGGGCACCAGTTTACCGCCGGCGTGCAAAAACCGCGGCACAAACGTCCTCGTCATGGACTGGCGGGAGCCGCGCGATTCTCCGTTGGGTCCGGATTCATAGCGAAACCAGCGGGGAATCTCCAAAGATTTCCAACCGAGCTTGAGCGCGCCATTATGTAATTTTAGCGATGCCGCCGGCGCCGCCCCGGGCAGCAACGATACGCTAACATCTTTTTCACAGGCTTCGAAATGCGGGCGCAGTTCTTCGTCTTGAATGCCTGCGACCTTAAAATCTTTCCGCCACGTTTCCAAAATGTCCGGCGGCGTGCGGTGGTAGAGGCCGCTATTGATTTCACTCCCGCCACCCACACACCGTCCCTCGACATAGGCGATTTTCGTTTGGCCCAAGCTGAATGGGTCTATATTGGCCAGATTCTTTTTCCAACTTTCGACACCTTTCTGCCGTCAACTTTCCGGAATACCCATGGAATACCTATTACTGTGCATCTTACCGATTGGCCTGGCCTTTTGGGCGCAGATGCGGGTCAGCAGTGCTTATTCAAAGTGGTCGCAGGTCAGCTCCCGCATCGGCATGACCGGCGCGGAAGTGGCCAAGGCCGTCATGCGTTCGGCAGGCATTGATAATGTGGATATCGTGGAAATTCCCGGCCACCTGACCGACCACTACGACGCGCAAAACAAGCGGCTGGCGTTAAGTTCGGAAAACTACCACGGCACGAGCCTGGCGGCACTGGGTGTCTCGGCGCATGAATCCGGCCACGCCATCCAGGACAAGGAACACTACCCCGCCCTGAACCTGCGCATGCAGTTGGTGCCGATGACCAATTTTGCCTCTTCGATTCTGCCGCTCGTCATTTTTGGCGCAGTATTCTTCCGGATGTTCAGCCTGATTTACGTCGCCGTCGCGTTTTACCTTATCCTCGCCATCTTCCAATTGGTGACGATGCCGGTGGAGTTCGACGCTTCACGCCGGGCGCTGCAACGGCTGCAAGGCCTGGGCATTCTGACCGCCCCGGAAATGGTCGGGGCGCGGGATGTATTGAAGGCCGCGGCGTGGACCTACGTAGCGGCCTTCATCGCCGCTTTAGGCAATTTACTCTACTGGCTGTCACTGGCCTCGGGCAACCGCCGCCGCTCGTAAAGCAGTTGAGTGCCCCGCATCGGGAAAGACTTGAGCATCAGGACTTTTTTGGATGGAATACCGGCTTGGCTAATGCTCCCCATCCCGTGCCCGTTGCTGCGCACGAATCCCCGGTTCCGACTGCGCCGCTGTGCGTGGATTTGGACGGGACGCTCATTTACTCCGATATGTTGTGGGAGTCGCTGGCGCGGTTGCTGAAGCAGAATATTTTGTACATATTTGCCGTGCCCATCTGGTTGCTGAGCGGGCGGGCCAATCTAAAGTGCCAGGTGGCAAAACGCGCCACCGTCGATCCGGCACTACTGCCCTACAACGAAGCGTTTTTGGAATTTTTGCGCGAAGAGAAAAAACGCGGCCGGCGCCTGCTGCTGGCCAGCGCCTCGGACCGTACCTTGGTGGAGAGCGTGGCCGCGCATATGGGGTTGTTTGACGAAGTTCTGGCGAGCGACGGGCTGACCAACCTGCGTTCCGAGGCCAAACGCGATGCGCTGATCGCCCAGTTTGGCCAGGGCGGCTTTGATTATGCGGGCAATTCGCATGCCGACGTACCCGTCTGGGCGGCCACGAGAAAAAACATTCTGGTGAACACCCC
>Ga0206925_1009_pt1 | contig 50571 bp, 45 predicted proteins | sample Alteio_BWOrgHeat_62_FD_152944 | JGI IMG/M metagenome (GOLD analysis project Ga0206925, IMG submission 152944) | Enriched cells from forest soil in Barre Woods Harvard Forest LTER site, Petersham, Massachusetts, United States -... | ecosystem: Environmental > Terrestrial > Soil > Temperate forest >...
TCGGTCGTGTGAGTAACACGGCTCCGCCCGCGACAATTGTCACGACCAAAACGCTGGCAAGTTTGGGCATGTTTTTCATGTTTAGTCCTCCTCATGAAAAAAAATCCACTGGCAGCGAGAATCGACTAAGTAAATCTAATCGATTCCGAATAATTTTCCAGAGGGGTTTTCACCCCACTCCTAATTGGAAACCACCAGCCGGAACAAATCACTAACCGTCAACCCGTTCAACTCTTCGGTGTCAGCGCCGTATAAAACTCAAAAACATAATACGTCGCCGTCATCTTGCCCTGGTTGGTCATCGTCTCCGTCGCATTCGATGCAAAAAAGATAACCGAACCCGGCGTCACCGTCTGCTTCTTGCCGTCAATGTCCACTTCCACCGTCCCTTCCTTGACGACGAACAATACGTCCATCGGATGCTTGTGCGGCCCGATGCTTTGTCCGGGGATGAGCGTCGTCACGTGGCAGTGGAAGCGATCCAACGTTGGCGTGGGCGAATCAAACACGTTGGCGTACGTACCGGTGGTCGCCGCCGTGGGCTTGAGGTTTTCCCACAAAAATACTTGCGACTCCATTTTCCCCTTGGCTGGCTTCGTGGCGTCGGCCGCAGGTGCGGCAACCACCACCGATGCGGTCGGTGCCACCGGAGTCGTCGCCGGCGGCGTGGTCACCGTTTGCGCAGCCAATGAATTAAACGAAGCGACCGCAAGAACAACCAATGCAGAAAGATTTTTCATGGGAGAGTCAGGTGGGGTGGAAGCCCAAAACTGTCACAACTTTTCCGGTGTAGCAAGTCTGTCGAAGGCGCTTTATTCAAACTCAGCCCGACAGCAGTGCAATTTCCACTATCACAATAATCAGCAAATTATAAAACGCATGTTGCGCCGAGGCCGCGTTCACCCCTGCTTCCTCCGCCCGCACATCCTCGGATGAATTCTTCGCCACTTCCTGCTCATACCCGCGCTGGTAAACGTAATCGAGCCACAATCCGGGTACCATCAACGCGCAACACGCATAAATCGGAATTCCAATGATGATATGCACCATGCCAAACATGAACGCCCGAATGAGGCGTCGTCTCCGCGAAAGTCTTTGATTTCCTTTCCGAAAGGAAACTTCTTCGGCGCGCGCCTCCCGAATCGCCGCCACCCCAAAGACCAAAGGAAACGTGACCGCCAGCGCCGCACTGACCGCCAGCCCGGTGGGACTCGATCCAAGGTCAATCTCGCCAATGGCCGGATTGCCGATCCCACCCAGCAAGTGCCACCAGCCCCAGTTCGTCCACGGCAGGTAATCGCTCAGTACTTCGCAAACGATGCCGACCCCGAACAACGTGGCAATCGTCCCCGGCAGGTAACGCCACTGCCACGCCTTGATCACCGCCAGCACCTGTCCGCGATCACGCGCGACAAACAGGGTCTTATAGGCGGAGATACTCAGAATGCAGCCGACCAAGGCCAGGACAACGATGGGCAGTGGAGACATGGTCAGTGCAGCAAACGCGAAACCCAAAACACCAAACTCGAAAACTATTTGCCCTTCTTCAACGCCTCCATCACATCCGGCGAAGCCTGTGAGCGAATGTCATTGTCGCTCAAAATCTCATCCGTGGCGTCCTTCATCGCCTGGCGCGGAAACACAAAGGTCTCCAGACCCAGACCGGCGAATTCAAATTTCAGGAATTCATCCTTGGAATCATTCAGCACCTGCACGAGGTGGTCCAGGTTTTTGATGGTGATGCCGTTAACGCTTTTGACGACCCACGACACCGGATCTTTTTCATAACCCAAAATGAGCTTGTGCGAAAACAGCGGCGAGGACACAACCACGAGTTCTTCTCCCGGGAAGGCCGGCCCGTCGCCGCGCCGCGTAATCAACGGGCTGGCAATAAAGCTAAGATAACTCACTGTGCTGGCCCGCGAGCCGCCGAGGTCCTGCACGAACTCCGCTGTCGCCTTGGTGAATACCATCGGTCCGAAAATATAATACGACGGGTACTTCCCGCTGAGTGCCGGAATAAGCAGCGGACGATCAGTCATGACCGGCAGCTGGATGTTTTGTTCTTTGCCGCCGCGCACAATCGTCAGCGGCACTTTGCCGTCCTTGGCAGTTTTTTGGATGAGGTATTGGAATTCGAGGCGGAGGCCGTTGCCGTAATTGATCATGCCTTCGTCATCCACAGCGGCGTCGCCGATTTTAGTGATGATGTCCCACTTTTTGAGCGGGTAATCGGCCTCCTTGCTGAAAGGGTCATTGACGATGATGCCGTGAACGGATTTGTCGATTTTCAGGTACGGGCGCAGCTCGGGGTTTTCCAAAGTTTGCAGTTCGTCAAACATGGACGGTTTGCCTGCGTATTCGCCGTTGACGATGCCATTGAGGAAAAGATCAATTTCCTCGTCGGGGATAATATAACCGATATTGTCTGCGCCGCCGAGGCGGCTGAATGCCAAGCCAATCATCTGGTTGTTCACCACGGCCGGGCCGCCGCTGTTGCCCGGGTTGATTGCGGCATCAATCTGGATCCGCAGGCCGTCGGTGAAATTATTGTAAGGCGCAAACTCAATGCGCGAGACAATGCCCTTGGTAATGGAGAGGTTGTTGCCGCCGGTTGGGTAGCCATAGACGAGCACGCTATCTTTGTTATCGGGAAGTTTGGCGGCCCTGGACAGGGGCGGATGGCCGTCGAAGAACGAGGCGTCGTCCACTTTGAGCAGCGCGAGGTCAATGCCGGGCGCCACAGCCTCGACGGTGGCTGAAACTTTTTCGCCGGACAAGTTGGCCTGCACTTGAATCTGGCTGCCGTAGAGCACCATGTGCGCATTGGTCAGGATGTGGTGACCGTCAATAATGACGCCAGTGCCGCTGATTTCCTGCGGCGCGGTTTTAGACCAGGGTTTGAAGACATCAGGGTAGCGTGTCGTCGTAAAAATTTTGACCACGGATTTTTCCACACTATCCCCCACGGGCGCGGGCGTAGCCGCGGTGGCCAGAGCGGCAGCAACCGGGGCATCCGCCGCGCGGCTTGTGGTGATGGCAGCGGACAAAGTTCCGGCGAAGACCAGGGCATGGCGAACACGCGAAAAGAATAAGGGCATGGTCATAATGAAGGAGGATACAGGGAAAAGCCGATGCTACAGAAGGCTGGAAATCCACGCAGTTTTTGCCGGGCTTGGCGAATCTTTTCCTTGCTGTAACCTGACAAAATTTTGTCCTGGTCATGAGTTGAAGGCTTGCCGCGTCCGCTGGTTGTGTTTTTGATGACTGACCCGGCCGTAACGCGGCCGCAACCTCACGACCCCTTTTAACCCTGTGGCTCGAACTATTCGTCAAAACTTGGGAGGCGCCGCCCTGTTCATCCGGGAATGCTTTCGCAAACCAAAGCAGATGGGGGCAGTGGTGCCCAGTTCCGCCGGTTTGTCGCGCGCGATGTCCCATTGGTTGCCGGAGAATCCGCGTGAATGGGTGGTGGAACTGGGGCCCGGTTCCGGCCCCGTGACCGAGGCGTTACTGAAACGCGGTTTGGCGCCGGATCGTTTGCTTTCAGTCGAAAAATCCCCCGAACTGGCGAAGATGTTGCATGGGCGCTTCCCCGGTGTCCGCATAGTTGAAGGCGACGCGGGTGAGCTGGATAAATTGGTCCTTGAACACACCGGCCAACGCCAGGTCGGTGCGGTAATTTCCAGCCTGCCGTTGCGCTCATTTCCGCAGGATTTGGAAGAGCGCGTCACCCGCAAAATTCATGAAGTACTGCGCCCGGGCGGGTGCTGGGTACAGTTTACCTATCATTTCCACAAGCGCCGCATCAATGGCTCGAAGCCGTTTGATTTGCAATCCACCGCGATGATTTGGCTGAATTTTCCGCCCGCCAGAGTCTTGGTTTACCGCAAACGCGGATAGGATTTGCCTCCAGCGGCCGGCGTGTTTTTTCGGATTTGTTCTTCATGGCTGTGCTGCCCATTACCTCAACCCACCGCCGGCTTATCTTGCTGGCGGCAATTTTGGGCTGGTTGTTTGACGGGCTGGAGATGGGCTTGTTTCCGTTGATTGCCCGGCCAGCCTTGCAGCAAATGCATGGCGCGGGTGTGACGGATGAGGCTTTTGTCGGCCACTGGATGGGTATCATCACCGCGCTGTTTTTACTCGGCGCGGCGTTGGGCGGGTTGGTCTTTGGCTGGCTGGGGGATAAAATTGGCCGCGTGCGGGCGATGAGTCTGAGTATTCTGGCGTATTCTCTTTTTACCGGGTTGGTCTACTTTGCGCAGACCCCCGCGCAACTAGGTGAATTGCGTTTTTTGGCGGCGCTCGGCATGGGCGGCGAATGGTCGTTGTGCGTGGCGCTGGTCATGGAAACCTGGACGGAGACGGGACGACCCTGGTTGGCGGGGTGGATTGGTGCAGTGGGTAATTGCGGATTTTTGCTTAGTGCCGTTGTGGGTTTATCCTTTTCAATAACCCGCGATTCGTGGCGTTGGGTGGCGCTCGTCGGTGGAGCCCCGGCGCTGCTGACGTTCTTCATTCGTATGTTTGTGCCGGAATCGCCGCGCTGGGTGGAGGCCACGCTAACCGCACCGGCAAAGCCACTAACAGAAATTTGCCAACCCGGTATACGCCGGACAACGCTGATAGCGACGCTTTTGTGCGGAGTTACCTTGATTGGCACGTGGGGTTTGGTGCAATGGCTACCCTTGTGGGCGGATCAGTTGACTCATGGCTCGGCGCCTTCGGCCAAGGCATGGACGCAGGCCTGGTCGGCGCTCGGCGCGATATCAGGATGTTTCCTCGGCGCGTGGCTGGCCAATCTATGGGGGCGAAGGCTGGCATATTTTCTTTTGTGTATCGCCTCGCTCACCGTGTGTCTGGTGTTTTTTGCCGAGATGTCGAGTTACGGTACGACGTTTCTGGCTTTCACTTACGTAAATGGATTGGTGACAGCGTCGTTTTACGGATTGATTCCATTATACTTGCCGGAACTTTTTCCGACACGGGTACGCGCGACGGGGCAGGGCATTGCCTACAATGCCGGGCGGGTGTTGGCCGCGATTGGGGCGCTGCAAATGGGCGCGTTGATGGCCTATTTTGGCAATAGCTATGCGCGGGCCGGGGAAGTACTTTCACTTATCTATGTTGTCGGCCTCGTCGTGGTTTGGTGGGCGCCGGAAACCAAGGGCCAGCCATTACCGGATTGACCGCGACGGGTTTACCCGGTGTTCTCCAGTTTCGCTGTTCCCATGAGTTCCTCCCCGAATGTGCCGGCCGTCGAAGTGGCCGGCCTGGTAAAAAATTACGGCAAGGTCGAAGCCTTGCGCGGGATAGACCTGTCCATTGCGCCCGGGGAGATGTTCGCGTTACTGGGGCCGAACGGGGCAGGCAAGACCACGCTTTTTTCCATCCTGTCCACGCTGCGCACACCGACGAGCGGAACAGCCAAAGTATTAGGGCGCGATGTCGTGGTCGAACGTGACGCCACCCGTCACGACATCGGCATCGTTTTTCAAGAGCCCGCCATCGAGCGCTCCTTGACTGTGCGCGACAATTTAAAGCTGATGGGAAGATTGTATGGTTTGGATGCCGCCGCCGTCCGTAAGCGCACGGAAGAATTGTTGGTACAGTTGCAACTTAGTGAAGCGGCGGATCGACCGGCACAGAATCTCTCGGGCGGACAGCGTCGGCGCGTCGAACTGGCGCGGGCCTTGGTAACCGATCCGCGCGTCCTTTTTCTCGACGAAGCGACGCTGGGTCTGGATGTCGAAGCCCGCCGTGGTTTTTGGAAACAAGTGCGCGGGTTGACGGTGAGTGGCCGCTCCATCGTTTTCGCCACGCATTATATGGAAGAGGCGGAAGTGGCTGACCGCATCGCGTTGATTGCCGAGGGGAAAATCGTGGCCCTCGACACGCCGCGCAACTTGAAGGCGCAGATGGGCGGCGGGGTCATCCGTTTGCAAACGACCGACGACGCGCAGGCGCGCGAATGGCTGGTGCAGCGCGGGTACCAACCGGCGCCGGGTGTACAGCCCATCATGCTGGAGCACAAAGATCCGGCATCCATCGTCCCGATTTTATTGCGCGAACTACCCGTGAAGGTTGAGCGCGTCGAAGTGAATGCGCCCAGTCTCGAGGACGTATTTCTCAAACTCACGGGCAAGGCGCTCAGCGATGAAACGGCGGCGACTCCGCCTGCCGGCAAGAAAGGCGGCTGGTCATGATGAGTGGAATTTGGGCAATTGTCATGCTGGATATGCAGCGGTTCTTCAAGGAACGCGTGCGGCTGATCGCCGGCCTGATTCAGCCGCTGTTGTATTTGTTTGTGCTCGGCTCAGGTCTCGGCGCAAGTATGCGAATGGGTCCGCCCGGTGGTATTCCCGGCAGCGCACCGGCGTTTGACTATCGCGCCTATATTTTTCCGGGCGTGATGTCGCTGGCGTTGTTGTTTTCGGCGACCTTTGCGGGTATAACGATCGTGTTCGACCGACAGATTGGGTTTTTCAAGGCCGTGCTGGTTGCGCCGGTGCCGCGGGCGGCCATCGGCATTGGCAAGGTGGTTTCCGGCGCATTGCAGGCGCTCATCCAAGGGACCATCTTGCTGTGTTTTTTGCCGCTGATGAATATTCAAATAAGTTTTGCGACGGTGCTGGTCATTCCCGCGATGATTTTGGCGGCGCTGACGTTTTCCGCGCTGGGGGTGGCGATGGCGGCGCGGTTTACTTCCACTAACGTTTTTCCGATTCTGACGAATGCAATCATGCTGCCGATGTTCTTTTTATCAGGCGCGATGTATCCCTTGCAGCCGGCACCGGTGTGGATGCAACGGTTGGCGCATCTCGACCCCGTGGCCTATGCGGTGGATTTAATGCGCGGCGCATTGTTGGGCCGCGACCACATGTTTTTTGAAAGCCCGGGACTCAGTGTCGCCGTGCTGAGCGGGTGCATTGTGCTGCTGACGTGGTCAGCGGTGAATGTTTTCCGCAAGGGTGAAGAACTCGACCTCACCGGCCCAACGAAGTTTACTTGGAGGAAGTAAGCCAAGTGGCGGACAAATCCAGATTCATTTTATCGCGGGCGAATTCGATAAGGTCTTCCGGCGGCGGCGCGGTAAAATCGCCGAGGTCGTCATCCAGGAAATGTAATCGGGCGGCGTGTAAAGCCTGGCGGCGGATGGGCAGTAAGGCGGTATGACGGTCGGTCCAGCCTTGCTGGGCGAATTCCAGATAAAGCGACGAATCAGGGCCGTAGAGTTTGTCACCGATAATGGCGTGACCGATGGACTGGGCGTGCACCCGGATTTGATGGGTGCGGCCGGTATACGGGATTACTCGCGCGAGGGTGTAGCCGTTTTTCCAGACAAGCGGAACAAAGTTCGTTTCAGCTGATTCAGCGCCGGGTTCGTCGGCGGTGGTGGCGACGCGGCGTTTGACCGCGACCTCGTTTTTTTCGTCGCGAATAAGCGGCGCGGTGACGACGGTGGGTTGCGTCAACTCGCCTTCGAGCAGGGCCAGGTAAGTTTTTACCACACGCCGGTTTTGCATGGCCATTTGATAGCGACGCGCGGCAATAGGATGACGGGCCACGACGACCACACCGCTGGTTTCACGATCGAGCCGGGTGACCAGATGCAGGGTCGGGACTTGCAAGTATTCCCGCAACGCGCTGACGAGGGACGACCAGGGCCCGCGCTTGGACGGATGGCACACGACCCAGCCGGGTTTGTTGACGACAACGATGTCGTCGTTTTGAAAAAAAATCCAACTGACCAACTGCGTCGCGTCAATCAGCGGCGGTTCGGAGTTCCGAAGTTCCGTTTCCACAACTTAAGCGTGACCGGCACCGGCAAACGAGCTTGGGCCAATATTGCGATAGGATGATTGCTTTTCCGGACGAAACACGACCCAGGCGAGCATGCTCAAGGGCCAGGCGATGAAGGCAAAAAAGGGCGAAAGAGCGACCAGCAGGGCGAGGGCGACGCCAGATTTGCCGCGGGCTTGGGCGTCACGATAAGCCCAAATGATGGAGATAGGATAGAGTGCGAGCAGCCCGATAAAAGTAGCCAAGGTCAGCATTAAACCGACAACCGCCCACACCGGGAGCAAAATAGGCAAGACAATCGACAGCGCAAAGAGCGCCAGCAATGCAAGGGGAAGAAGAAAAACCCCTGCCAAAATGCCAAGTGAGGTCTGAAAACTCATGGGATTAAACTACGTTAATATCCTAATTTGTCAAAAACTTTTACCTGCAGTGTTTATAATCACTTAACCCGGCTTTTCGACTTTTTGCGCAAGTCCTCCAGTACCTCAAAAAAGTTGGGGAAAGTTTTCCCACAGCAGGCGGGGTCTTGGATTTGCAACCAGGGTTTGCCGTTCTCGAGCAGGTCGTAGCAGCCGAGGATGCCGAAGCTCATGGCCACGCGATGATCTTCGTAGGTTTCGATGCTCAGGAGTTTTTTCGCCTTCGCGCCTTTGGCGGCGAGGGTGCGGAGTTTCTTTAAATTCGGCGTGATGGTCAGGCCGTCTGCAAATTCCTCAATCCCCTGGCCGAGTTTTTTCAATTCGGTGGCCATGGCGTGGATGCGGTCGGTTTCTTGCTGGCGCGTGTGGGCGATGCCGGTGATGTGCGTGGGGCCGTCGAGCAACGGCGCAATTGCGGCAAGGGTCAGGAAAGTATCAGAATAGGGATTAAAATTTTGCGACAAGCCGTGGTAAGCCGCGCCGGGGGCGATTTCGGTGTGAAAGGCTTTTTTGGTCACGCGCAAGCCGACGGCCTGGGCGACGGTGAGAAAGCCGAGGTCGCCCTGCAGGTCGGTGTTTTCGCCAAGGCCCTGAATCAAATAGCCCGGGGCGGCACCCTTGGTCGCGATGGGCAGCGCGACAAAATAGCTCGCGGCGGTGGCATCAGGCTCGACATGAAAAAACTGGTCAAAGCCCGGGGCGTCAATATCCGGCACAAAGCCGCGATTGAAGCGTGGAATGAGTTTCGCGGTCATCCGCACGAACGGTTCGGATATAATCTGGCCGACGCGGTTCAGCTCAAGATGGCCCTTGGACCATGCGGCGGCCATCATCATGGCGGATAAAATTTGCGACGAGGCGGAGGCATCCACTTCGACGGTGGCGGCGGAAAGTCCGTGGGTGTGGAGGACGAAAGGGTAGTGGTCGGGCCGGCCTTTGAATTCAAGATCCGCGCCAAGGCGGCGGAGGGCGTCGAGCAAGCCCTTCATCGGGCGGTGGCGCATGGCTTCGTCACCATCGAGAAAATAGTGTCCACGTTTTTTCAGGCATAGTGCGGCGGGCAAAAATCGTGCAGTGGTGCCGGCATTGCCCACATTGATTTCGGCAGTTGCCTCCGGAATCATGCCACCGCGGCCTTCAATGCGAATGGTTTTGGCTTTTTCACTGGTGTTGACCTTGAAACCCAACGAACGCAGGGCCTTGACCATGATTTCGGTGTCACGGCTAAAGAGCGCGCCACGCAAAGTCACCGGGTCGCGACACAATGCGGCAAGAATCAGCGCGCGATTGGTGATGCTCTTCGAGCCGGGCAATTCCACGGTGCCTTTGACCGGCGCGGTAAAGGGCGTGATGGGCAGCGGGTCTTTCACGGCTTTTCTCCCAGTGGACGCAGGCGCACGCGAACATCGCGGCCACGCTCCAGAAGATGCTGGATGGCCAGGGCCTGGTTGTTGTGCAGCGCGGTACGCAAGTGATCCAATTCTTTTTGAAAACCGTCGAGCGCGCGCAAAATCTCCTCGCGATTTTCGAGCGCAATGGCTTTCCACAACGCGGGGTCGCCGGCAGCGACGCGGGTGGTATCGCGCAGGCCCGGTCCAGCGAGGGGCAGCCATTTCAGGTCGCGCGTGCCGAGGTAGGCGCAAAAAGCGGAGGCGAGCAAATGGGGCAGGTGGCTCAGGTGCGCGACAATTTCGTCATGCGCCTCAGGTGTGGTGGTAGTTACTTCGGAACCGAGCGCCTTCCAAAAACGCGTGAGGCGGTCCACGTCCTTGGTTTTGGTGTCCACCAACGGTGTGACAAAGCAGGCGCGGTTTTGGAACAGCTCGGCGTCGGCGTATTCGAGACCGGTTTTTTCCGAGCCCGCCATGGGATGTGAGCCAACGAAGGAAACTTTTTTGGGCAAGGCAGCGCGGCCATGGCGACAAATTAAACTCTTGGTCGAGCCGACGTCGGTAACCAGAGCGGCAGTTTTTAATTTCGGGCCAATTTTTTCCAGCAACGGCACAATGGTGTCCACGGGTGTGCAGACGACGACCAAGTCGGCCTTGGCGACGGCTTTGCCGGCATCGGCAAAAACGGCGTCGCACCACGACTGGCCCTCACACTTTGCGCGGGTTTCCGCACGGCGCGACCACGCAGCGGTGCGCTTGCACAGGCCACGGGCTTTCGCGGCCTTGAGCAGCGATGCGCCAAGGAGACCGGGTCCAAGAATGGTGATTTGGTCGAACATGGATTAACTACCTGGTTTGGTTACCGGCAACGCGGCGAGGGCGGGCGGCAGGTTGGCCACTTCATAGGTGGGAAAGCTCATTTCCAAAAGCGAAACGCAGGGCACCTTAAACTGCGCTTTGCCTTCGCTACGGTCCACCAGTACCAACACGGCAGCTGTGACAGCTCCGCCGGCGGCGACGAGGTCGAGGCACTCCTGCACGCGACCACCGCGGGTAATGACGTCTTCGACCACCAGCACGCGTTCACCAGGGGCGAATTTAAAATTGCGGCGGAGGGCGAGTTTATCATCCACCTTTTCAGCAAAGATATAGCGCTTGTTGGTCTGGCGGGCGATTTCCTGGCCAAGGACGAGGCCACCCATTGCCGGAGCGAGAACGGTGGTAAAGTCACGCGCGGGGAATTTGGTCAGCAAAAGCTGGCAGAGTCGGATGACGGCCTCCATGTTCTGACACACTTGGGCGCATTGAAAGTAATGCGCGCTGTGCAGGCCGGAGCGGAGGACAAAATGCCCTTCGAGCAGCGCGCCCGTTTTTTTGAAAATGGTCAGTACTTCGTTGGCAGTCGGGTCCATCCGGATTAAGGTGGAGAAGAAGCCGGCGAGCGGCAATCTTTTCGTCAGCGGACTTTTCCTTGACCGCGGGCGACGTTTTGGGCAATTTCGTCCTTTGCACTTTACGGCGAATTAGCTCAGTTGGTAGAGCAGAGGACTGAAAATCCTTGTGTCCCCGGTTCAAATCCGGGATTCGCCACCACTTTTAAGTTATTGCCTGTCAAGCCGAAGCGAAATTTATAGGCGAGTGAAGGCTTGAAGGCCAAAATGGTGTTGCGCCACTATTGCGCCACTTTTGGGGTTCTGGCAGGAGGGCAAATTTTTTTGCGTTACAGGTTGGCAATTGAAAGACCGCGACCAATCGTGGTGTGATCTCAGCATACTGGATGGCCTGCTTTAGTCTTTACTTTGTAGGCGCGAAAAGCCGTCAGGATTTCCCGTCTGGTCTCAAGCGAAAGGTCCAGCTCCTCTACCGGTATGATTGAATCCTGCGCCGAATTTTTCTTTGCGTCCTTGGCGGCGAATTTTTCACTGTAGCCACGGTCCTTGTTGTAGGTCCGATTGACAAAGATGATGGCAGTCGAGTGACCCGCCACAACCAAGTTGATGAGGGCATTTTCGAAGTAGTCCTTTTTGAACTCTTCAATCTGCACTAGCAGCTTCACAAACAGTGGGTCGGTTGCCTTCCAGTCGCGATAGGTACGCAGAGGGACATTGACGATGCGTGCGGCCTCGCTGACGTTATAGTTGGTGTAGATGAGGGCGTGGATCAGCAGTTGCTGCCGCACAAGCTTCTTCTCCCCCGCTAGCACCATCTCCACCTTCCCCCTGGCGTTGTGGTGATCCTTCCAGAGCATGAGCCTCTTCCATAAGTCCTGAAGCTCTGGCGTTAGGCGTTGGTGGATGTATTCCTCGAACCTTTCGGCACAGCCTTTGACGACGTTGGAACGTGCCATGTCCAATGCCTGCTTCAGCACAGGATGCTCGACTTTCCACTTCGCTAGGCCGCGAGGTGTCAACCCATGCAATACCGCTATCTTGGGGTCGCTCAACCCCATCTTGGCGGCTGCGTAGGCTTCCACCGGAAATATGTCCCTCCATTTTACAGCAGGCTTCCTATTCATGTTTTCTATGCGGTTATGTTTGCTGGGCTATTATCGGCAAGTTGCTTTTTGGATTATTTCGAAACGCTTCTATTCCTGAATAAGATTGTGCCCAACATTTGTTGGCCATTGGGCAGGGGGCAGGTCAATCCTGCCGGGAGTAAGTGACTGTGGATGCATCAAAATGCCGTGCTGGACATTTGGCGGGGGTCGGGCAGGGGGCTGTATGCGAATCATTGCCGCCACTTTGGTCTAGGCGTTGGGCTTTTATTCTCAAAGTGATAATGGCTGTTCCGTCGTTGGAATGCCCAAATTCTAAAAATGTTAATATTTGACTGCCTATCCCGAGGGTTCAAAAATCCATTTTACATCATGAATCCTCAACATCTGTTCGCTGACGAGCGGTTTCTTGGTGTTTGTGCCTATTGTGGAGGATCGTCAGGCACGCGCGACCATGTGCCCCCTAGGTTTTTATTAGACGATCCGCTGCCATCCAATGTGCCCATAGTTTTTGCTTGTGCAAAATGTAATCAGGGCGCTTCTCTCGATGAAGAATACTTTGGCTGTTTTCTCGAATCTGTTATTGCTGGCTCTACAAGGATTGAACTTCTCCGACGCGAGAAAGTTAAAAAGACGTTATCTCGAAATGATCGACTAGCTGAGCGAATTCGACAGGCTGCTTTTGTTGATGCAAACGGCGAATTATCATGGAGGCCGGAGGCAAATCGTGTGCAAAATGTCGTTGTTAAGTTGGCACGTGGCCATATTGCCTACGAATTAAGTACTATGCAGAATGAAGATCCAGCCAAAGTGCTATTTTTCCCGTTACACGCGATTTCAGGTGTTGATCGCGTCAATTTCGAAAATGCTGCATCAGGTCAATCACGCCGTTGGCCAGAAATTGGTAGTCGTGCATTTCTTCGTGCTTGTGGTGCCAGGCCCTTCGCCGATCAACAAGGGCCATGGGTCAGCGTGCAGCCCAGCCGCTATCGCTACTCTGTAGATCAACATGGCGGCATTCGGGTTCAAATTGTCATCAGCGAATACCTTGGGTGCCTCATTGAATGGAATTAATAGGATGGCTTTAGGGAGGGTACTGCCGGCTTGCGTCGGCATCAGGTCTGGGGTTTAAGCTAACAAGCTCGCAACTGGTATGCGCCATGAGTACATCATTCGACACAATCGATGAAAAAATAGCCGAAGTAGAATTCTTTCTGCGGAAGATGTGCGATCCGGGTTATAACTCACAGGAATTTAAATGGTATTTCAGTGCATTCTTATCGGCGGCCCGCACCAGTACTCTCGTCCTACAACGATTCCAGCATGACGTTCCAGGTTTTTCTAAATGGTATGCTCCCCATCAGAAACGATTGGCCAAAAACGAATTGGCTAAGCACTTCTTGGATATGCGCAACGATCATGTTCATGGCGGGGATTATCCGGTAGGCGGTGCCTCGATCATCCAAAAGGATGTTAAATTCTTTTTTCCTCGAGAAAATATCACCGTTGAATCAAAGCTAAATGAAACAGATATTGTGGCTGCCTCCAGGGACTATTTTATCGAGCTTTTGAAAGTTGTATATGATTGCTATATGAAATTGGGCATTCATTTTGACCCGCAACAATATTACACGAAAGAAAACTACAAAGATGGAATAAATAAAGCTGAATGTGAAGTATGCGGCTGGGTCTGTACTACCCTAATCGAAGAGGGGTTCACTAGGGATGGCCGTTGGAGGGAATTGCGTAGTAGGGTCGGTGCATGTCAGATTAATCATTTGTTCTACGGTTACCTCGACAAGGTTACTCCGCAGCCGATTGAGCCGGAGGGCTTCGAGGACTTTGCCTATACCTACGAGGAACGTGGATGGGAGCACGTCCCTGCCGGATTTTCTTCCTTGAAGGCCTATAGAAGGTGGTTTCGTCAGAACAAATCTATAAAACGGTCGAAAAAAGTTGTGGATGGCGAGTAATTCTCGAGTGCTGAAAACGTTATGACGGACATCTTTTCAAAGGGAAAACGCTCGAAGGTAATGGGGCTGATTCGAAGTCGCGGCAACCGCACGACGGAATTGCGATTGGTTGAACTTATGCGCCAGCATGGCCTTGCTGGTTGGCGTAGGCACCTTAAGCTCCCTGGACAGCCCGATTTCACCTTCCCCAAGCAACGTGTTTGCGTGTTTGTTCACGGATGTTTTTGGCATGGTTGCCCCCATTGCAGACGAATCCCCAAAACAAACGCTAAGTTTTGGAAGCAAAAAATTACTGCCAATCAAAAACGCGATAGCAGGGTCTCTATTTTGCTCAGGAAGCGCGGGTTCAAAGTGCTCACAGTTTGGGAATGCGGACTGCGCAATAAGTCATCAACGTACAGCCTTCGACGCATTCAATGCGCGCTTCTTGCGCCGCGCCGCGCTCGATAAATGGCTCGCAATCCTTTTAGCTAAAATTTCGGCCATGCGGGGTGGGAAGGCCTCGCCGATCATTGACGCAATTTTAGTTGGTGGGGTTTCTCGGGAAAATTTATAATTTCGAGGAAAACTTTGTAGTATTACGGATTCGAGCAGGGTGAGGGCCCTATTTTGTTCCGGGTGGAGGAACCTGCCTTTTGAAGGATTATTGCTGAAACGGGTAATAGTGGGGGAGACCTGATTCCAAGCCATGCGTCCGTAGACATCATGAAACCCAATTTTCTTGCCTTGATGACAGGGTAGCTGGTTTCCATTGCCAAGGGCCGCACGACTTCCGCCGTCTTTAGGGATTTGTCGAATTCTTTTTAGGACATCCGGCGAGTGCTTGGAATGCCAACGGTGAAGCCACTTGGCGCTCTTTCGGGGCCTTGGTAGGCCGCCTATAGCCTGCCGCACTGTAACCAACTTCTCCGTGGGTGGGGTAAGGTCAATCTTGCCCAAACGTGAAGCCGCAAGGACTAAACGTTTCCTTCTTTGCGGCACGCCGAACGCCGTCGCATCTAATCGCGCAGAAGTCACATGATAATTCCATTTTTCCAATTGTTCAACGAGCAGGTCATAACGCCAGTTATCCATCAATCCCGGTACGTTCTCGAGGAGGACTGTTTTAGGACGCAATCCATCAATCAATTCGAGAAAATTAAAAACCAGATTATTGCGTTGATCTCGGGTAGCGCTCGACGCGTTCAGTGTTCGAATGCTGGAGAATCCCTGGCATGGAGGACAGCCCGTCAATAGGTCCAATTCATATTTCCGGATTTTCAGGTAATCTAAGAGTAGTGAAGCTGGGATAGCTCGAATATCGTAGAATACTGCGGTAGCCGGATGATTCAGCATGTAGGTTTCCGCAGCCCAAGATTCAACTTCTAGGGCGGCACCTATGGCGAAACCGGCTTTTGCCAGTCCCAAAGATGTGCCGCCACAGCCGCAGAAGGCGTCCACTGCAAGCAAGCGGCGGCCTTTCATACGGTGTCCTCCTCGCCCCGCTCAGCGCGAATATATTCCGGTACATCGACAGCAACCCGCGCTTGATGGGTCCATGTGCGATGACAAATCCGTACCGCGTGCATTGGGCGGATAGCACCGGCTAGGATATAGCCATGGACCAAGTCCTCTCCTTGTCCTTTTGGACGCAACATGACGTTCTTATGTTTCCATGCAATTGTAACAGGCCCTTCACTGACCGCCGAAATACAGGTCGACATCAGCTCTTTTCCGCGCGTTGCTGCATCGATCTTGCGTCCTGGCAAAAACGCGAAGGCGTCTTGCGTTCCCCATCGACAATCACAGCCTGGAGCTACACACAATAGCCATTCGGGATCGTTTGTCTCCGTATTGGCGGCATTTTTCTTGAAAACAGCGCCCGGGAAAAGGCGTTTCGGTTTTCCGAGGTCGCTGAATGCACTTTCATACCATGCCGCTAATGCCTCGAATGGCGGTGAGGGGATCGCAAACGCATGTTTAAGATGTATTGCGGCGCGCAGATGTTTTTTCGAGTCCTCGGGTCCGGGAAAATGTGCACGAAGTTCGTTGTCGGGCTTCACCCTTTCTTGCTGGAGGCAAATTTCGTTCCAAGTCTTTTCAAATCCCAAAATAAGCTGCGTCAGCGCGGAGGGTTGCTTTGGAGCCGCGCCTGGTCGAGGATTGGTTACTAAATCAAAGTTCTTTTTCACTTCAGCGAATCCAGTCCCAAATACTTCCTTTGCAGCCGGCTTTTCGAAGAATTTTCCAGCCGCAAATATTTTCATCTGTTCGGTAACCCGATCCTTAATCAGCTCGTCATCTAATGGGCTCAACGGGTGGAGATCTAAAAGTAGGCCGATCTCGTCGAGCAGCAGCGATACTACCTGATTGTTTGTTTCTCCATCATCGTTGAACATCCATTGGTGAAAAAGCGGGACATCTGTCGACTTAGGCAGCGTGCCTAGGACCTTCGGGAGAACCAATGAAATCCGGCTGGCAAGTTCTAAGCCTGCCCAATGTAGGTGATCAGGGAAAACGCCCTCGAGCCACTTAAATACTTCATCGACTAGCATGGAAGCATCCTCGTCTGGTTTTACAGCGGGACGTTTTTCACGAATCAGAATAAAAACCTGATCCCCAAGCTTAACGCGTAATGGAGCTGCGGCACCTGTGCCGCTCTGTTCCTTCATGAAGGGCACCATGAAGTTTATCTGCTCTAGGCGGCCACAGATATCCGTGGGGTGGTCATTCGAATTAATTATGACAAAGCGCAAACCGCCTGATTTAACCATTTTTTCGAGAATTGCCTCGGCGTGCTCGGACCCTTTTTCCATTCCAAGGTTCCAATCAAGCACGATTACATTGGCCGCTGTTGCTACCGACACCGCCTTTTCAATTTCAATTTCTGATGCGTCATCCGTGGCACTCAGGTTTAGTTTTGGGTAGTGGTGTAAATGGCAAAGGATTTTACGATTCTGGAGGTCTTGGCGAAGTTGCCAGAAACGAGGTGAAACAACCAACCTATTGGACGTAGTTTCTGCATCTGCATCAGCTTCAGGCATCGTGCAGTCAATGTCATCATCGATAACTGCAACGACACGGCAATAGTTCGCTGCAATCCTTTGCCGCGTCTGCATCCATGACAATGCTGTTGATGTGCCGATAGGCGCAACAGTCGGTTGCGCAACCCCAGCGGCAGGCGAGGGGACCGCCGCGTCAGGAGTGGGATCTGGGGTTGGCGTGGCGCTCATAAGATAGGCTGGTAAAGGTAAAACACAGCTCCGGTGAGAGCCCCTTTGGGACGTGTGTCGAGCAGTTCAATCTTAAATCCAGCAGCTTCGAGATTTGTCCGGGCGATATATAGCCCAAGACCACGCCCGCTCGGTCGACGTGTGAAAAACGCCTCAAATATTCGTGTCCGGTCTCGCTTCGAAATCCCAGGGCCGGAATCTGAAACGATAAATCCCTCTTGATACTCATGGAAGCTGATCCGGCGCTCAGCACTAGTTTTGCCAACCCAATAAAGACTATTTGAGACCAGATTAGCCGCCGCTGCAAAAACCGTTGCCTGATTGGCATCATGGAACACCAGCTTTTTGAAGCCATCACTATAATCTATACGGGTCCCTTGTCTGCGTGTATCAGAGTAGAGCCGGTCGATAAAGCCCTGAATATCACTTCCGTAAAAAGTAAAGCCTGCCCCGGTGCGCCGTTGATAAAGCGGCGAGAGAAGATTCTGCTTGTTTTCTAAGGCTGCAAGGCAGGCCTTCAGATGTTCAACGCGTGAATTTCCTTCGACGCGCACGTAGGGCTGGATTTCTTTCAGCAATTGATCGGCATTGTAGAATAGCTGCTTGAACTCATGATCGATGCCCTCGACGATTTGGCCCAACTGAGCTAGTTCCGATACAATGCTTGTGCGGGTCTCAAGCTGTTCGGTCCGTCGGTAAATATCGCCTAACAGCTCTTCCGTCCCTTCTGCTTCGTCGAGCATTTCCAGTTGCATTGCCACGGATCGCCAGAATGGGACAACCGTATCAGCATAATGCATTTCCTGTTTGGCAACGGACTCGAGGATGCGGCGGGCTTTTTCCGAAGGGTCTTTGATTTCCGCCAGCTCTGCTGCGCTTACTATTTCTTCGAGTGATTCCGATTGAGCCTTGGCCCATTCAGGTGGGCGGGTCAAAATTATTTTATTAGCCCCTTGGGTAAAAGCATCAACTTGCTTTCCGAGGCTTACCTTGAAATGCTCACGCGCCTTGGTCAGTTTCTCCTCGGCCCAATTATCATCCTCATTGGGTTTCAGAGATCCGATCAATTGTGCGCATCTTGCCCCGAGCTGCGCAATGTGGCGGATTGCATGGCTTTCCACCGAACTGCGGTCGCTTATGTATGCCTCGAAATTGCGCAGTTCATCACGATCAAGTGACACGAGCTGCGGCACTTCTGTATCCATACCGGCTAAATCTGTGGTAAATGATGACTGTAATTGGTCAAGACTTCGCATTGCAGTTTGCAGACGTTCGAGCCGCTCTTTCACGGGCGCATTTCCGACCTCCTTTAGCCGTTCACTAACCTCCTTGACGCGGCGCGCGATGTCTTCACGAACTATTGGCAGTCGTCGTTGCCAGCTTCCGAAATTTCGCCTGAACTCCACCTTTGCTGCTTTGGCCTTAGATTGAAGCCGCTCTACGCTGTTCCGCTTTTTCCGTGCCGGATGTTTATGCGGCATCGCCGGGTCAGTCCCGAAATATGACTTGGCCAGGTCAACGAAGATCCGCTCAAGCCAATTAGTAAACCCGCGATATGCTCCATTATGGATAAAGCCTTCGCGTCCGGCTTTCTCAATGAGTGCACCGTTTTCTTTCTTGGTGAGATAAATTGCACCAAACATGCGGCGATGGGAGAAAAAATATGTGCCTGCATTTAACGAACGCCTTTCCTCAAATTTGGCGTAATCGAAATCTGTGCGGCCATAAGGCATTACGCGGATGCCGTCACGGTAGACATAAAGACCGCCATATCGCTGGAGCCGGCTGTTTAATGCCGCCCAAACTTCCGGTGTTAAATGCGTGTCCTCTTTACCAGTAATATAGCCAAGCACGATCCGCAACGGACCCGGGGAGCAAACACGTGTAGGCAATTCCGGTAGCTGAAAACTATAGTCGATTCGCTCATTGTAGCGTCGCACACGCCCGCTGACATAACCATCGGCATTGACTTGGAGGTCAATCTCGTGATCTGCGGCCCGCAAGTCATCTGGTTGCCAAAAAGCGAAATCATCCTGTAATTCTTTCCCGTCTTCGTAATATTTGGCGTTAATACGCTTTTTGCGGCAAAATGGATCGCAGAAAGCAAGGATGGTCTTCAAGCTTTCGGGAGTGTCAAGTACTCCGTTTCGGTGTTCGGCTTTCCGCAGCGATTCTTCGAATTCGTCCGTCGCGCCCAGAATGACAAACGTGGTCCCATTGTCAGATGGCAGGTGGTCGAGTTTTTGGATCGCATCTCCAAATCCAGATTCAAGATCGGCAATGATTTTCTCACGCAGTTCGCCAACTAATCCGCCACCTTTCCATTTTGGTGATTCGACAAGTGACTGTTTTACCGAGGCCAGCATCCGCTTGATCGCGGGCACCCCGGGAGTCTCGTCATCGAACCGCTCGAACGGAATCGGGGCGTCGTCAAGGCCGATGCGGGGATGTCGGAAAAGGTCCCAGTGGACGAATAGCAGCGTCTTTTCAGCGTTCTTGCCCTTGCCCCAGCGCGACCAAACTAGGACGGCACGCCCAAGGGCTGCCACTGCCAACCGGCCAATGCCTTTTTCCCCTAATGGCGGTTGATCAAGGATCAGTTTACGTTGTTCTGGAGAGGCATACTCCATCCAGTCCGTGTCGGGTTCGCCGCGCTTTGATTCGGTAGCGAGCACCAGCCATTTTTCCAAAAGATCGGATTGCCTCATGCCAAGTCCGAAATCGGAAACAACGATACATTTTTTGTCCTTGAGGTAGTTAATTTCCGTCTTGGTAGCACCGGCATCGAGGGCGTTTTTCAGCAATTCGCTGATTGCGGCAGGGGCATCTGCGATTTGCTCGCGTCCAAGCAGGTCAATGACGCGGCCCCGGGTTTGAAAGCTGGCTGTACGCATATTACGCCTTCATCTTGTGGACGCTCGAGTTTCTAGGCAAACCATTATCGGCGGGGCTAATTATGACGCGTGGCACCCGTTGGAGGGCACGCAATACCGAGCAAATGGCATTAGCTTGGGCTGTCGTCCCGTCCCATGTATCGGCCAAAGCCTTCATCAGTTTGCGATTTTGCACGGGCGGGTTCGACCGGGTGTAATGATCAGCATTCAGCCCCGCAGCTTTACAAAGACGGCGGACTCCACTTGAAAGCAATTTGACATCGCCATTGCGGAGACGCCAGACAGCGCTGCGATCTACGCGTGCCTGTCGCGCCAGTTCACCAACGCCCATTGATTGGGCCTTCTTGTCGAAATCCTTAACAAGGTGTTCAAAATCTATCATGGTGCAAATAATAATTGCATCATTATACAATTTGCAACACACTTGTTGGCATCATGAGCAAAATCAAAAGGATGGAAAAATTCGAAAAATCTCTTAATTCTCGATGTGACATGCTTGGGGCCGATCTATTTTGTGGGGCTGGAGGGTTTTCGTTGGCAGCTACGCGTGCAGGATTTAGAATTGCCATATCGTGCGAAAAAAATACGCACGCTTGCGCCACATACCGCAAAAATATTGAGGCGGGGAGGCACGAGTCACATTTGATAGAGGGCGACATTACTCAATTCTCGCCCCAAGAGCTGATGCGTCATGCCGGACTTGAACCTGGCGAGCTCGATATAGTTATTGGCGGACCGCCCTGCCAGGGCTTTTCTGTTCACAATCCCCAAAACCGTCATTCTCGAGATAAGCGCAACCTGCTTGTTCTCACATACCTGGATCTGGTTGAGCAAATGCGTCCAAAGTTTTTCCTCATTGAAAATGTCCCTGGCCTGCTTAGGGAGAGCCATCGTTGGGTGCTTGAGACTATCCGCCAGCGCGCAACCAAGGCAGGTTTCATTGTCGAGCACCCCATAGTCCTTAATGCGCGGGACTTTGGAATTCCGCAGAATAGGCAGCGGGTATTTATTCTTGCGCGACGGAAAGGAATTTCCTTGCCGGAAAAGTGGCCTCCGGCACCGACGCACTTTGCCCCCGATTCAAAAGAAGTTTTGGTTTGTGGGCTGCCAGCCTGGCGACCTGCCCGCGTCGTGTTTGATCGTCCTCTGGCGTCAAGCGACCCCGAAAACCGCCATATGAAGCCGGGTCCGGTTTTAGCCGCTGTTTTTGCCGCTACACCGCTTGATGGGGGGAGCCGGCATGAATCAGGCCGCACTCTCGCATGCCATGCTACCCACAACGGCCATCGTGACGTATATGGTCGGATAGATACAGCTAGGCCGGGCCCAACGATGACAACGGCTTGTGTTAATCCTTCCAAGGGAAGGTTTGTCCATCCATGGGAAAACCACGGCATAACTGTACGGCATGCTGCAAGGCTTCAGTCATTCCCGGACGACTTCCTGTTTTCGGGGGGATTGACCGCTGCTGGCGAACAAATTGGGAACGCTGTCCCGCCCGAACTCGGCTATGCGGTCCTTCAGCCTATTGCAGAATACCTTACAAAGCTGAAGGGCCAACGGATCAATAAGAAAGACAACTTGGCTCGAACCATCGCCGCCTAAAGTGAGCAGGGGAAGATGCTTTCCAATGGCTGCCTAGGCCATTAGCCTGGCGCTCGATGGCCAAGGCGGTATTCACAACCAAGGTAAGCCCCGCTTACGACGATCTGCCGGAGGTACGCTATCATTTTCCGAAAACGTACTTGAATCAGGCGCAGCAGGCGGTTGGGGATTGGATAGTTTATTACGAACCTAGGCGAGAGGGGGCGAATATGTCCGGCAGGGCAGGGCGGCAGTGCTATTTTGCCACGGCTCGCGTCAATCGAATCGAGCCAGATGCCAGCCGCGCCGATCATTTTTACGCCTATGTCACCGATTATCTCGAATTTGCCAACCCAGTTTCCTTTCGGGAGGGATCAACATACTTCGAATCCTCCTTGCGCAAGGTGGATGGATCAACCAACAAGGGGCAGTTCGGGCGTGCGCTACGTCTGCTTTTGCCAGAGGAATATGACTTAATTTGCCGAATGGGCTTTGCTGACATGCAGCCAGATGGCAGACCCGAAAAAGAAATGATGGTGGCGGAGCCTCAAGTGGAATTTGGCCGTCCAAACCGGGTTCAATTATTCGAAAGGCAATTCCGTGATGCTGCGTTCACGAGGGTGATCCAAAGGGCATACGAAAGCACATGCGCCATGACTGGACTGAAACTTATTAACGGTGGAGGAAGATGTGAGATTGAGGCCGCTCATATTAGGCCGGTTTCAGCCGATGGGCCAGATTCACCCCGCAACGGTATTGCCCTGTCGAGAACGGTTCATTGGATGTTTGATCGCGGTATTCTTTCGATTTCAGATGGTGGAGAGATTTTAATGGCCCCCAAACTTGTTCCTGACCCAGTGAAACGCATGTTGAATCCTGACGGCAGGGTTCGTCTCCCTGCAACATTGGCATGGACTCCACATGTCGCATTCCTTCGTTATCACCGTGAGCATTTCTTCAAGGGGAAATAACCAAAATGTGGTGCAGCACCGCTCACCTGCTCCATTGTTGGCATACCTGCTTCGTTGCCGTCCAATTTGACTTCTGACGGGTATTTGGGTTTCACCCATGTCATGCCATATTAGGTGCCGGAAACCGCGTGTCGGCCCATTTTGGGCTGCTTTGTGGGGCCAAGGAAGACCCGCGCTTAACGTGCAGGTCAATGGGGTTCCTTATTTGGACTTGGGCGAGCGTTTCTTGGCCAATTTTGGTTTCATCCCAGCGATCTCAGCTTCCAGCCGGGCGATGAGCTTTCCGGGAGAGATTTGCAGGCCTTTGGCATAAGCCAGAAGCTCCACCACATCAAGCCGTCGTTCGCCGATTTCTACTTTGGCGATGAAGGACTGCGGACTGCCCAACTTCCGCGCCAGCGCAGTTTGCGTGATTTCCTTGTATTCACGGGTCTCCCGGAGAATACGGCAAAATGCGGCATGAGCTTCGCTGTGTATTGTTTTCTCCACAAGGGCCTTGGGTTTGCCCCGCAGAATACAGGCTTGACCGAATTATCCCAAAATAGGATATATCGCCACTACCATGAAATCCCCCCTGCTCACCCTGTCATTGGCCATTTTATTCCTTGCTGGTTGCGTGAATTCTGACCCCAACGTCTCGAAGGAACCAGCTGGAATTGATGCCAAGGCCGAAGCCGATGCTGCCATTGCAACCAACCCCATTGTTTCGCGGAGTGGATTCGACAATGCCAAGACCGTATCTATGGTGCCCCATAGCAACACACAAAACAGCACCGATCTTATCCATACTGGTTTGGGTGCTCAATGGAATGCAGCTCATCCGGATGACCTGATTCTGATTGTCGAGGTTTCAACCCTTAGGGACAGGCGCGGCATAACAGCGACTGAACTGACGGGTATAACCGGGGCGGAGCTTAACATTGACGGGGAGAAGATAGCTTTGGGGCTGACTGGAACGGTCCCGGACTTGCAGGACAATTTTTTGATGAAGGAATTCACCAATGGCTTTGCAACAAAGCTATCCACTCTTGATAAGATATTAAAATCGAAACGAGCATGGCTTAGGGTTTATACGCCGACAGGAACTGTGGAAGGTGCGGTGGTTGACAATGGGGTGAAAAGTGGAGCCTATAATGCACTCGAAAAGTTTATGGCGGCGGTGATGACCCCTTGAGGTGAAATGTCTTCACGCAGCAAACAAGTAGATGGATTGCCACTTGGACAATAGGCCGACAGCATGATCGTGCGGTTCCAGCGTTGGACGTACCTTTTTGCCTTTTTACGTTAGTACGTGAAACCTCTTCAAGTGCTTGTTAATCAATCGGTCGAGATTTTACCTCCATGGACGTTCTTTAAAATCCGCACAGCATTCACATGAGCCAAAATCCATTCGCGGGCCGTGCTGACTTTCACGCCTGTTTTAGCCTCGATTTGGCGGTAAGAATTTCCTTCGTCATGCAGTTTCAATACGACAGGGCGCAATTCCTCCCGTCTTTTCTTTTTATGTCCCGGTTTTAGTTTTTTGGGACGACCAGATTTTGCCTGCGTGTAACGCAAGCCTCGCTTGGTTTCAAACGCTCTGGTTTCTTCCGGCGATGCATCCGGATGCAGGTATGTGGCAATCGGAACGTCCAATTCGTCGACAAATGACTTTAACTCAGCGTCCGTCGGCTGCTTATCCTGATCGTGGAAGGAGTAATTAACACTCCTCAAAAGACGGGCGACACTTTCCGCAAGCAGACATGCATTATGCATTTTTGCATATTTTGCGGCTTTCATTATTCTCCGTTTCGAGACTTTCTCCCAGCCCGCGCCTACCTCCTTGAATCCTTTAATCAGTCGGCCTCCGTCTGTGGAGGCAGCGTCCCACAGATTCCAGCATTGAGCGTTTATTTTTCCTTTGCGGTGCTGGTCCCTTCCAGACACGCGCGCGGTTAGTACATAGGAGGCATTCGGGTATTTTTTTAAATGCGTAGGATACCAGAATATATATTTGCTGGGGATGCCAGGTATATCTTCGACATGCTTTACCACCGTGGCATAACGGTTTTTCCTGTAACGGCTTCCTTTAATAGCCATGGTCGCTCTTTTAGTACCACTTAATGGGGATGCGGGGAAGGTTTAAGGTCTGCCTCCAATTAGTGCAGCAACTTGGGTCGGGTTGTAGCGGACCAGATTGCGCCGGATGACAATCTCTTTCAGTTCACCGCGCTTGGCCATGCGCTTGACGGTTTCAGTGTGGACCGAAAGCAGGGAGGCAACGTCCTTGCGGGTTAGAAGGCGCTCCTCGATGGAAGGTGGAGGAATTAGTCCTCCGTTATGCAGACTTGTTGCAGAAGTTTTTGAGTTTTTCATAAATCACAGCAGGATGGCGCTGTGAAGTATTATCGGCGGCAGACCCAAACGATGGACCGCAACCCGCAACTGAACTAACTCGAATTTATCTAAGCTGACACTGCCTGCATTGCTGGTTGGTTTAGCATCGGGCCAATCTTGATGGTGAAACGCTGCTTTTTGTCGAGGTAGTGCTCACGAGTGATGCGGATGTCGGCATGGCGGAGCTGCATGCTGGCGGCGTAGAGGCCGTGCTGCTGACAGACTAGGGAGCCAAATTCCTTGCGGAGGGCGTGGATGGGGTTATTTGCCGTGACGCCTTTGGTGCGGAGCCATTTGGTCAAATCATCGAAATGTTTGTAGCAACGGTAATGGTGGTAGGTGATGGTTCGGCGGGGTTCCACGTTGGAATTGATGACAAAACGCGCCCGTGAGGCGTTTTTGAAGCCGCGCAGGGCCTCCATTAGCTCGGGGTCAACGTCAACAGCAGCCTCTGACTCGCTGGACTTGGCAGAAGTATAGACGTTCGTCTCCACCCGGATGACATGACGCTCGAAGTCCAACTGTTCCCAAGTCAGGGTGTCGATTTCATCTCGACGCAAACCCGCGCTTAGTGCCAATAGCAGAATTTTGTAGGCCTCCGGCTTTGAAACCGACAATTCGTTTTGGGCAGCAATTAGCAGAAGCTCGGGATGGATTTCGCTGCGGTAACGGGCCTTGCCGGGCTTTTCAAATTCAACTCCGGCAAAAGGGTGGGGGTCTGGAAGATCGAGGTTGGTAAAGCGGAGTGCCTTGCGGCTGAGGAGTGCTTTGGCATTGCGGATGGTTGTGTTGATCGTGTTCTTGGCGTGCTTTTCAGCAAGCGGATTGACGCCCCGTTCCTGAACGTAACGGATTTTCCATGCTTGAATAAGGGCGGGCGTCAACCGACTGAGTTTTACGGCATGGATTTGCTCCTGCCACTTGCGATGGCCCTTGTTAAAATGGTCATGCTTGTCTCGAGTGGAGGGAATTTTTAAAACTCCGGCCACCAAGCGGCGCAATTTTGATGCGTAATTTTCCACCGTCTCAATTCGAATACCGGAAGTTGCTCGCACTTGGTCAATCACTTCGCCTACAGTCGGCGAAACTATTCTTGGCGCGGGGGCAGGCTTGAACTTTTCCATGACGGCATCCCAGCCATTGGCCGCGAGGTTAACGTAAATGTCCTTAGCCCGGTCTGCCGCCACGGCGCGATTGCTGCATTGCAGATTGAAGATTTCGCGACGGCCATTGAATTGGATGCGGGCGCACCAATCAGGCGCTTCGAGAACCTTGTCCGCTTGTTTGCGTGCCCGCTTGAAGACGCGAGCATACCAGAAGTCACGATGCGTTTTTGACAAGCGGCCTAGAGGGAACTTTTGCGCCACATTTGCGCCACTTTTGGGGTTTTGAAGGGCTTGGTCGTGTTGGGTCATGCGCTAAATCAAGCATATCGCTAGTTGTTGTCAATGAGCAAGTTAGATACACAATACCCAACAAGACCAAACAGGCCAAAACAGCCATGCAGAGCAACTGAAAATCCTTGTGTCCCCGGTTCAAATCCGGGATTCGCCACCACTTTTAATTGTTAGCTTTCAAAGCGTTACACCGAAAACGCTAGGTAGGGTTGGCGGTTGTCAGTTTAGACATTGGTTTAGACAAAAAGCCCAAAATATCATTTACGCAGCATTTGATGCTGGCAAAGTTCGGCATGAATTTAACGACCATGCGGTGCTTGCTTGCCTTTGGGTGACGTGCGTACCAACATGATCGCAGGATTTTTCAGCATCCCAAAATGTGAGGCGCTTGGCACTTTCCAGGTGTCAGCAAACAGCACTTACCGCTCTACCTCACGTAGTTTGACCACCGCTACATCACCCGCGATTTGACGGGATAGGGTTCAGTACGCAAAACAAGTTTAGTCGCCTCTCGCGGATAGGCTTTCCTGAACTAGCGCATCGCAACCGCCGACTTCTTTTTCGCGATCACGCCGAATGGCATCAGCCAAAGGACTAGCTGACGGGCCGGAACGCTCCATAAGGTCGGAAATGGCAAATTATCCACGTTCAATTTGGCTATAGTTGTCAGGGCTTGCTTAACATCTAGGGCCGGGGTTTGGCCGTAAACCTCGTCCTTGCTTGATAACTGAATGTCGAGTGGGCCAAAATGTCCAAATTCAGAAATCACAATTTCATCGGCAGCAAGGGCAATCAGGGTTCCGGCACTTTTGCATTTACCAAAAACATACAGAATCAGCTTTTTGTAAGCGGCCTTCAAACAGCGGGCAATTTGGAAAGCCGAATCTGGGCTGCCGCCATCCGTGCAAAGAATGAGAGCGGCGTTCTCACGCTTTGGGGTGAATTGCCGCACAATTTCCAAAAGACGGTCAGCCTGTTTTTCAAACAGTGCGTTTGAAAACAAATAATAGTCCGCGCCTTTCGTGTCCGAAAGTTCACCGATTATTTTAAAGAAACTATCCTCGTTTTGGTCTGGCATAGTGGCGCCTATGTTTTGAACCCGCCAGTATTGCTTATAGGGGCTAGAAAGCAATCGTGAAAATTGCCTAAGAACCTGCGACGCGCAGCCACAAAAGGGCAAAGAGGAGATGCAGGTCAAGCGGCTGCATAAGTTAGTCCAGACATTGGTTTAGACAAAAACCGTCATTCCGCGTTTTTAGGCATATTTTGATGATTTTGCGTTTTAGCAACTCATTAATTATTAACAATTAACGAGTTGTGAAAGAATGCTTTCAGTCTGAAAATCCTTGTGTCCCCGGTTCAAATCCGGGATTCGCCACCACTTTTAAACGGTTGAGGGTCAAGTCGAAGGGACATTACATGCCGCCGTTGCTGAAATACCACCGGCCATCCACTTTCACAAAGGTAATGGGGATGGTTGGCGGAAGGGGCGTACCAGCGGGGGCGGCGCCAGCGGGCGTCGGCACTTGGTAGGTGGCGTGGTCACCGGCACTATTTATCGTCGGCGTCAGGCCGGGGAGGGCTTGGACCATTTGCGTCATGAGTTTGACCTGCTGCTGGCCTTGCGGAGTCTGAATTTGTTGCTGAATCTGGCTTTCCATAAAGGTCTTTTGCTCCGGGGTCAGTGCCGCCATTTGTTGCGGCGGCAGGTAATTTTCCATCAATGCGATGAAATCGCCCGACTGGATCATGCTGCCCATGTCATTGATGGCACTGGCCAATTCGGGTGGTGCTGGCTGGGCGCTGGGCGGGTTGGCGTCAACGGGCGCGGCCGGAGCCGGTGCGGTCGGAGCAGCGGTAGTTACCGCAGGAGGAGTGGGTGCGACCGACTTGGGCGCGGGCGGAAGCACGGGTGCGGCTACTTGCGCTGAAGGGGCTTGGACGCTGGCTGGGGTTGGCGACGGGGCCACCGCTGCGGCAGTTTTTTCAGGAGCGGGCGATGGGTTATGGAGCGCCCAGCCGGCGGCGCCCGCAACGAGTGCCACAATGACGACGGCGAGAAATTGACGGCTGTTCATGGCGATAAGGTATTGAAAATTGGAAGGGTGGCGATTTGAGGCAGTGAAGATTGCAGCATAGCGTCGAAGCGGACTCCGCCAAGTTCAAATGCCACAGCAAATTTTTCACCTTACGCTTTTGTTTGTGCGCTTGCCTTCCCAGGCCGGATGACTTCTGCTGGATTGGTTTTTATCCCCGATATTTGGTTCCGGCCAAATGCTTTTCACCCCTGTTTGGAAAGGTTCCCCATGAGCTCCCCGTTCTGTTTCTCTCGCCGCTTATTTCTTTTTATCTCGATGGTTGCCATGGTGCTGGCCATTGATGGAATTACCCAGACCCATGCCGCGGAGGGCGCGCCGGTCGTGGGCAAGTCCGCAACTTCGGCACCGGTCACGATCACCGACAATGGCGCCACGTGGACGCTCGAGAACGGCATCATCCGAGCCACCGTGCAGAAGCGCTCGGGGCAAATGTCTTTTATTTACCTACCCAAAGCGTCGGCCACTGATCTGGCACCTCCTGCGCCCGGCACCCGTGGTGGTTTTGGCTTTGGCGGCCCCAATGCTGGCGTGCGCGCTTCCGGCAATTGGGAGGAAGACCCGTCGGCAGCGGCCACGGTGGGCGGTTTGACCGACACCGTTACCATTGACCCCGCTCAAAATGGCGGCGAACGCGCCGAGGTGGCAGTCAAAGGCGTCACCGGCGGCCAGGTGGGATTGTCGCCGAACTCGCCGGGCCAGACGGCCGCGGGCACCGTCAATATTGATCTGGAACTCCGTGTCACCCTGAACCGCGGCGACAGCGGCATTTATACTTACGCGATTTTTTCCCACCCGGCGGCTTATGGCGCGGCGAGCATCGGCGAGAGCCGGTTTATCATCTCGATGAACCGGGAGTTCGACTGGATCTCGGTGGACCAGGACCGCAACATGCTCGAATGTGCGCCGACGGACTGGGGCACCGGGGTGGTGGTCCATGCGAAAGAGCAGCGTATCATGAGCAAGGGTGTTTATCAGAATTCTGTTGAACACAAGTACAGTTACACGGCGGTGCAATACACGACCCCGGCGTACGGTTGGTCGAGCACCAAGAACCACCTCGGCATCTGGTTCATCAATCCGACCATTGAATATCTTAGCGGCGGGGCCTCCAAACAGGAATTGGACTGCCACTTTGGCGATAATGCCAATCCCGCGCCCATCATCTTGGATTACTGGCGCGGTACACACTACGGCGGTGGCGCGCAGTGCAGCATCGCGGCGGGTGAGGAATGGAGCAAGGTCATCGGGCCGATTTATGTTTATGTCAATTCTTTGGACAATTACAAAACCCCCTCGCAAGCCGACCTCGATACACTCGCGGCAACGGCAGGCAACCCGACTGTCCCCTCTGCTTGGAAAGACAATGCGACGGCCTTGTGGCAGGACGCCCTTGCCCAAGCGAAAACAGAAAGGGCCAAATGGCCGTACGCCTGGGTCAGTGGTGTGGATTACCCGCACAAAAATGAGCGGGGCGGGGTGACGGGCCAGATTGTACTGAATGATAAGTTTGCGGCCTCGACCAAGTTGCCGCACTTGATGGTCGGTCTGGCCCATCCCGATTATGCGGGTATCGGCTTCGGCGGTGTACCGCGTGCAGTGGACTACGCCCATGACGCCAAGTTCTACCAGTTCTGGAACAATGGCAGCGAAGACGGCAAGTTCGCCATTGCGGACATCCGCCCCGGTACTTACACGCTGCATGCGTGGGCGGATGGTGTGCTGGGCGACTTTGCGCAGGCAAATATTACCGTCGAGGCGGGCAAGACGGTGGATTTGGGCAAACTGGACTGGAAACCCCTGCGTTATGGCAAGCAGGTCTGGGACATTGGTTATCCGACTCGCGATGCGGGAAAATTTTTCAAAGGCGATGGCGACAACTATTGGCTGTGGGGCTGGAACTTGCGTTACGCTCTGTTGTACCCGAATGATCTGACCTACATCATCGGCAAAAGCGATTACCACAAAGACTGGTTTTTTGAAGAAGTGCCGCACGCGGAGGATTTGTCATTTGTTAATCCGAATGCAAAAGATCCCGCGAACCAACGCTTTGGCTGGGTGAAGGCCTATGCGTTGGACGAATACCCGCAAACCAGACCGGGGGTCAATGGAGCGGCGCCCACCCCCAATTCCCCCGGCCCCTGGGCCATCTACGGCCACGGTCGCGCAACGACGTGGACGATTAAATTTAACCTGGATAAAGCATCAGCTGGTTTTGCAGCCTTGCGTGTGGCACTGGCGGGCGCTGATGGTGGCGGCACGCTGGCCGTGGCCGTCAACGGCCAAAGCGTCGGGGCCATTGGTGATAACAGTAATGCCAACAACGCCCGCATCGTGGCGACCAACGCCATTCGCTACAATACGGACAAAGGCATTTGGCAGGAGCGGACGCTGACCTTTGACGCCGTGGTGCTTAAGCCAGGCGAAAATGAAATGACGCTGACCGTTCCCGCGGGCGACCTCCAAAGTGGAGTGGTGTACGACTACCTGCGCTTGGAATTGAATCCAAACTACAAAGTTGACGGCACGCCGATTGCCGCCCCCAAGTCTTAAGTAAATTGGCGCGGGATGAAGCCGAAGCTTTAATTACACGATGATGAAGAATCGGCAAAGTATGGTCATTGTCGCGCTGTTGTTGCTGGCCACCATGGTTTTTGGCGCGGAGGCTCCGCCGTTGGATCACGTCACGCTTCAGCTTAAGTGGAAGCATCAGTTTCAGTTCGCGGGGTACTATGCGGCCATCGCCAAGGGGTATTACCGGGAGGCTGGTCTCGATGTGAAGTTGGTGGAGGGCAGCCCGGATCATGACCCAACCGAGCAGGTGCTGGCGGGGCACGCGGACTTTGGCGTGGGGAATTCCGATTTGCTGATTTTTCGAAACAAAGGGAAACCGGTCGTGGTGCTGGCGTCGATTTTTCAGCACTCGCCATTGGAGTTGGTGGCGCGGGCGGCCAGCGGAGCGAAGGATTTGCAGGCCTTGCATGACAAGAAGTTGATGATGATCCCGTCGGAGTCCGCGGAAATCTTTGCTTATTTCAAACACGAAGGAATAGACCCGTCCAAATTACAGGTGCGGCCCCACACCTTTAATATGGAGGACTTTATCACGGGCCAGGTGGATGCCATGTCCGCTTACAGCACGGACGAACCCTTCAAGCTGAAAGAGCGGGGTTTCGATTTCTATACCTTTGTCCCGCGGGCGGGGGGCATTGATTTTTACGGCGACTGTTTGTTTACGACCGAGCAGGAAATCCATGACCATCCGGAGCGGGTGCAGGCCTTTCGCGCGGCGAGTCTCAAAGGCTGGCAATATGCCATGGAGCATCAGGAGGAAGTCGTGGATCTCATCATGCGGGACTACAACACCCAGCAGAAGAGTCGCGAGCAATATTTGTTTGAGGCGCAGCAGACGGCTGAGTTGATGCATACCGATCTGATTGAGGTAGGCTACACAAACCCAGGCCGTTGGCGGCACATGGCCGACACTTACGCCGAGTTTGGCATGTTGCCGGCGGATTTCGATCTGACGGGACTGCTCTACGATCTGAATCCCAAGCCAAACTATGCTTACTTTTACTGGCCCATGGGAATCCTGGCCTTGGTCGCCACGGCAGCGTTGGTTTGGATTCTGCCGCTCTACCGACTTAATGTCCAACTGCGCCTGGCCAAGGAGTCCGCCGAGGCCGCCAATGCCGCCAAGACCCGCTACCTGGCGGTCATCACCCATGAAGTGCGCACGCCGTTGAGTGGTATTATCAGCCTCACGGGATTGATGCGAGACGACAGCATGAGTCCGGAACAACAAAAAATGCTGAATGTAGTGCAGTCCACGGGGGAAGACATGCTGCGCTTGATCAATGACGTGCTGGAATATTCCAAAATCGAGGAAGGCCGGTTACAACTCGAATTAACCACAGTGGATATCGCCCCTTTTCTGGATGGGTTGCAGCAGCTTTTTCAACCCTCGGTCCAGAAGAAATCACTCGATTTCAAGGTCCAGCTTTCGCCGGAGGCTCCGCGAGTGATCCTCACGGATGTGCTGCGGATGAAAGGAATTTTGCGAAATCTGTTGTCCAATGCCATCAAGTTTACGGAGCAGGGAGCGGTGACGCTGGAGGTTTCGGCGAAACCAGAACCGGTGGCGAGCAAGTCCTCCGGCCCGGTTTGGCGGTGGCGCTTTGCGGTGAGCGACACCGGTGTCGGTATTGCACCGGAGCATTTGGAGGGATTATTTAAACCTTATGCGCAGGCCCATTCTGGCATCGCGCGGAGTTTTGGCGGAACGGGACTGGGATTGGCCATCTCACGACAGCTGGCGCGGTTGTTGGGCGGGGATTTGATATTGGCGGAAAGCACCCCCGGGCGCGGCTCAACCTTTGTTCTGGAAATTGTCACCGAAGAGACTTTGCCGGCGGAAAAAGCAACGTCGCATCCAGTTTAGTAACATTAGTGTAAATTGGGGTAAGACCACTATTTTTGCTACCAATGGCTGGCCGGGTTATGTTATATAACCGCCAGTCCATGAAGATAAACAGACATTGGCTGGCAGGGATTACCCTGGTGTTGCTGGTCAACACGCTTTTGGGCGCAGATGCACCACCCTTGGACAAGGTTACGTTGCAGCTCAAGTGGAAGCACCAGTTTCAGTTTGCCGGATATTATGCAGCGATGGCCAAGGGATATTACAAGGACGCGGGACTGTATGTTTCTTTGCGCGAGGCCGGGCCGGGGCAGGACGCCGTGCAAAACGTGTTGGACGGCCAAGCCGAGTTTGGCGTGGGTACTTCGGACGTCTTGCTATTGCGGCAGCGGGGTGCGCCCATCGTAGTGCTCGCGACGATTTTTCAGCACTCGCCGTTGGTGTTGTTGACCCGTGAAGGCAGCGGCGTGAAGGATATTCAAGATGTGCAGGGCAAGCCGATCATGATTGAACCGGACTCGGCGGAATTGTCGGCCTATTTCAAATACGAAGGGGTGGACCCGGCCAAACTGTATATTCTCCCGCACACGTATAATATCGGCGATTTGCTTTCGGGCAAAGTAGCCGCGATGTCGGCCTATTCCACGGATGAACCGTATCGTTTGAATCTAGCCGGAGTGAAACCATTGGTATTCACCCCGCGGGCCGGGGGCATTGATTTTTATGGCGATAATCTTTTTACCACGGAGGTGCAATTGCGCGAACACCCCGAACGGGTGCGGGCCTTCCGCGAGGCGAGTCTCAAAGGCTGGCAGTACGCGATGGATCACCCGGAGGAAATCGTGGACTTGATTTTGCGCGACTATAACACACAGAACAAAACCCGGGACCAATTGTTGTTTGAGGCGCGGCAGACGGCTGACTTGATGCACCCGGAACTCATCGAAGTCGGGCACATGAATCCGGGGCGCTGGCGGCACATGGCCGACACCTATGCCGAATTTCACATGCTGCCAGCCGAATTTAACCTCGCGGGGCTGCTTTACGATCCCAACCCCAAGCCCAATTACGCGCGTTTTTACTGGCCGATGGCGATTATTTCGCTCGTCGCCGTGGCGGCGCTGTTATGGCTGCTGCCGCTTTACCGATTAAACATCCGTTTGCGCCAGACCATTGTCCGTGAGCGATTATTGCAGACTGAATTGCGCCAGGCCAAGGAAACAGCGGAGGCCGCCAATGCCGCCAAGACGCGCTACCTCGCCGTCATCACCCACGAGGTGCGCACGCCGTTGAGCGGGATAATTGGACTCACGGGTCTGGTCAGAGATGAATTGCAGGCGGCGGAGCCGAAAAAAATGTTGGATGTGGTCCAGGCCACCGGCGAGGACATGCTGCGGCTGATTAATGACGTGTTGGAATATTCCAAAATAGAGGAAGGCCGGTTGCAGCTGGAATTGACAACGGTGGATGTCGCCCCGTTCCTCGATGGCTTGCGCCAATTCTTTCTACCCATGGCTCGGGAAAAGTCCTTGGACTTGCAGGTGCATTTGGCACCGGAGGCTCCTCGGGTAATTCTCACCGATGTCCTGCGTTTGAAAGGGATTTTGCGCAATCTGCTTTCCAACGCGATCAAGTTTACAGAGCAGGGAACGGTGATGCTGGAAGTTTCAGCCAAACCAGAATCGCAGAAGGACGAGACCGCCGACCCGGTTTGGCGGTGGTGCTTTGCGATGCACGATACCGGTGTCGGTATAGCATCGGAGCATGTGGAGGGCCTTTTTCAACCCTACGGGCAGGCGCATGCGGGCATCGCCCGCAATTTTGGGGGCACGGGTCTGGGGTTGGCCATTTCGCAGCAACTCGCGCGGCTATTGGGTGGCGATTTGAAACTGACTGAAAGCTTGCCGGGCAAGGGTTCGACATTTGTGTTGGAAATTGTGACCGGGGAAACAATTGCAGTGGACAGTCCACGGTGAGCTTGAGGTTGCCGGGTTGAGTTTACTTGTTTAAGTTCCGGTCTTGTTGCCATGAACGAACTCCAGGCCATACTCCATCAACTGGAACAGGAACCCGACGCGCCACAGGCACTGGCGACGCTTGTGCACGTGCAGGGTTCATCGTACCGCCGGGTGGGGGCGCGGTTGCTGGTGAATGCGGAAGGGCAGTGGGTGGGCTCCATCAGCGGCGGGTGCCTGGAAAGCGATGTCATGGCGCGGGCGCTGGAGGTGATCGCCGACGGTGAGGCGCAACTGGCCGTGTACGACACGACGGATGAGAACGATTTGGTCTGGGGCACTGGCACGGGCTGCAATGGCGTGGTAAGCATTTTGATTGAGCGTCTGCCGACGAATCCGGCGTGGGTAAAGACCCTGCGCGAAAATTTGACGGCGCGGAAAATCTCGGCGCTCAGTGTGGTATGGAAAGCCAAAGATATAAAAATACTGGGCACCTATGAAAGTCAGGCGTTGCCGAAAAATATGTCGAGCGACACAAAAATTCTAGCCGACGAAGTATTGCCGCCGACGAGGATTTTAATTTTTGGGGCGGGGGACGATGCGCAGCCGTTGGCAAAAATGGCCCAAGAGCTGGGGTGGGGCGTGGAAGTTTTTGACGCCCGGCCGGGGTATGCGACGAAAGCGCGATTTCCCGGCGCGGATAAGGTTACAGCCACACTACCCGAAAATGTGGCGAATGTTTTTATCGACCAATGGACGGTGGCCGTAGTGATGTCGCACCGTTACCGGGATGATGTGGAATTGGTGAAGGCGTTGCTGCCGCGGGAATTGCGCTATGTTGGGCTGCTCGGCCCCAAGGTGCGGTCGGAGCGGATACTCAACGACTTGGAAAAGCAGGGGTTGAAAATCACCGAAAAAATGCGGGAGCGCCTGCATGGACCGGTGGGCTTGGATTTGGGCGGGCAGACACCGGAGGCGGTGGCGTTGTCGGTACTCGCGGAGATTCAAACCATTTTTAGCGGAGGTGACGCCCGGCCCTTGCGCACGAAGAACCGGCCAATCCACACTTGACAGAATGAGCGACCAGGAGGAGTTTTGGGATGAACGTCAACCCCCTTTACTCCCATGGCGACTTACCAGTTAAATATCAACGGTCAGATGAAAACGGTGGAGGTGGAAGCCGACACCCCGCTCCTCTGGGTCCTGCGCGACTCGCTCAATCTGGTCGGCACCAAATACGGTTGTGGCATTGGCGAATGTGGCGCGTGCACCGTGCATATTGACGGCGTGGCAAAGCGCTCGTGTGGCACCCTGGTTTCCAAGGTCGGCAGTGCGAAGATAACGACGATTGAAGGCCTCGCTCAAGACGGCAAGCTGACCAGGCTGCAGCAAGCGTGGTGCGACCTCGACGTGCCGCAATGCGGTTATTGCCAGTGCGGACAAATCATGAGTGCGACAGCGCTGCTGGCCAAGACGCCAAAACCGACCGATGCGGAGATTGACGCCGCGATGCAGGGCAATCTGTGCCGTTGCGCGACTTACACGCGCATCCGCTCCGCCATTCACACCGCCGCCGGAAACTAACCGGAGTCCATCGCCATGAGCAATACTCTCGAAGATATTTCTACCAACCTCGATCGCCGCAATTTTATCAAAGTCAGCGCGCTGGCGGGCGGCGGCTTGTTGATCGGGCTGCGTGGAGGCGTGGCAGAGGTTTTGGCGCAGACAGCCTCGGCCACGGCGCCCGCGACTAATTTTGTCCCCAATGCGTTTATCAGCATCACCTCGAAGGGTGAGGTGGCCATCATCAGCAAGAACCCGGAAATAGGCCAGGGCATGAAGACCAGCCTACCGATGTTGATTGCCGAAGACTTGGACGTGGCGTGGTCGAGTGTGACGGTTTACCAGGGCGACTTTAATCAAGCCTATGGCACGCAGGAGGTCGGTGGTGGCCAGAGCGCCGGTGGTAGCAATGGCACGCCAAATAATTATTTTCCCATGCGACGGTTGGGTGCCGCGGCGCGAGCGATGTTGGTCTCCGCAGCGGCGCAGACGTGGGGCGTGCCGGAAGGCGAATGCACGACGGAAAACGGCGTGGTCTTTCACAAGGCTTCCAATCGCAAGGCGACCTACGGCGAACTCGCGGCGAAGGCGGCGACATTGCCCGCGCCGAGTTTGGCCAGTGTGGTGCTGAAGGATAACAAAGACATCAAAATTTTGGGCACGCGGGTGAGTGGCGTGGATAATCCGAAGCTCATCACGGGCCAGCCATTATTCGGCATTGATGTCCGGCAACCCGGCATGCTGTATGCGAATTACACCAAGTGCCCGGTATTTGGCGGCAAGCCGGTGAGCGCGAATCTGGACGAGATTAAAAAACTGCCTGGCGTACGCGATGCGTTTATCATTGATGGCCTTCAGGGCATTAAATCCGGCGTTGCGGTAGTGGCGAATTCGACATGGAACGCCATGAGCGCCGCCAGCAAGCTGCAAATCAAGTGGGACGAAGGTGCGAATGCCCAGGAGAGCAGCGACAACCTGGCCAAGCAGGCCATGACGTTCGGCCAGAACACAAATTCACCGGTCAATTATCCGGCGGACGCCAAAATCGTCGAGGCCGTTTACAATTTCCCTTACTTGTCCCACGCCACGCTGGAGCCAATGAACTCCACGGCGTTGTGGAAAAACGGCGCGCTGGAGTTATGGTCACCCACGCAGGGGCCCGGGTCGATTCAGGGCGCTGTTCGTGCGTTGGGCGCGACATCTGTCACCGTTCACATCACGCGCAGTGGCGGAGGTTTTGGCCGACGGCTGGCGGCGGACTACGCCGCCGAAGCGGCGGCGATTGCCCAAAAAGTCGAGGGGGTTCCAGTCCAGCACACCTGGACGCGCGAGCAGGACATGACCGGTGACCTTTACCGTCCAGCGGCATGGCATTTTTTCAAGGGGGCGATGAGCGCTGACGGAAAATTCCTCGGCTGGAACGACCATTTTGTTGGGGTAACCGGTGCCCGCGCGCCGGGCAATGAGTTGCCCAATGTCAGTTCCCAGTCCAGCACGGTGGCTTGTGGAGTGCCGCAAGGTCCGTGGCGCGCTCCCAACGACAATGCCAATTTTTGGGCCACGCAAAGTTTTTTAGATGAACTGGCTCATGCTGCTGGGCGTGACCCGGTGGAGCTGCGTCTTGAATTGTTGTCCGAGGATCGCACCCAGCCTTACTCGAATGTCCGGATGCGCGGAGTGATTCAATTGGTGGCGGAAAAAACCGGTTGGGGCAAAAAACTGCCCAAAGGCCAGGGGCAGGGGATTGCCTTTACCTTTAGTCACCGCGGTTATGTGGCGATTGTCGCGGAGGTCACTGTCACTCCAGCGGGGGTGCTGACGGTTAATAAAATGACCGCAGCGGTGGATGTCGGCCCGATTGTGAATCTCAGCGCCGCCGAAAATCAGGTGCAGGGTGGCATGATTGACGGGCTCGGCAGCGCGTGGCTGCCCAAAATCACCATTGCCCAAGGGCGCGCGGATCAAAGCAATTTTGACGAATACAAACTCATCCGTTTGCCCGCCGCGCCGGAAGTCGCCGTGCATTTTGTGAAGGGCGACTACAATGTCGGGCCGACCGGTTTGGGCGAGCCAGCCCTGCCACCCGCTGCTCCAGCGGTGTGCAATGCCATTTTTGCTGCGACGGGCATTCGTATTCGTTCGCTGCCGATTGCCGACCAGAGTCTAAAGTGGTCGTAAGTTTCCTAAACTGTTTCGATTTTCCCATGAGCAACGCCGTCGAAACACTCCCTCCCGCGCTTGACCGCCGCAGTTTCCTCAAAGTCAGCGCGCTGGCGGGCGGCGGATTGATGGTGGGGCTGCGTTGGGGTGCGAGCGAAGCACTGGCCCAAACGGCTGCACCTGCAACCAATTTTGTCCCGAATGCTTTTATCAGCATAACGCCGAATGGCGCCGTGGCCTTGATTGCGCCAAATTCGGAAATGGGGCAAGGGGCCAAGACCGCGCTGCCCATGATTATTGCCGAGGAATTGGATGTGCCGTGGTCGAGTGTGACGATTTACCAGGGCGATTTGAATCCCGCGTATGGCCGGCAGGCGGCGGTGGGCAGCGGTTCCACGCCCGGCAATTATGCACCGTTGCGCCAAGCCGGAGCGGGAGCGCGGGCGTTGCTGGTTGCTGCAGCAGCACAAACTTGGGGAGTGCCGGAGAGCGAGTGTACCACCGCGAATGGCGTAGTGCTCCACGCCGCATCGAATCGAACCGCGAAGTACGGCGACCTCGTGGCCAAGGCGGCGACATTACCGCCGCCGGTCAGCGTGACGCTAAAGGACCCCAATAATTTTAAATTACTTGGCACGCGGGTGCCGGGAGTGGATAACAGCAAGATTGTCACCGGCCAGCCGCTCTTCGGCATTGACCAAAAACAACCGGGGATGCTGTATGCCAATTATGTGCGCTGCCCGGTCTTTGGCGGCAAGCCGGTGAGCGCGAATTTGGATGAAGTCAAAAAACTCCCGGGGGTGCGCGATGCGTTCATCCTTGATGGTTTGCAAGGCTTGACTCCGGGTATCGCGATTGTGGCCGACTCCACCTGGAATGCGATGAGCGCATCCGATAAACTGCAAGTCAAGTGGGACGAGGGCGCCGGAGTCAGCCAAAGTAGCGTGGATTTTGCCAAGCAGGCGGAGGCCTTGGGTAACATACCTGGAGCTCCAGACCCCAAGAACATTAAAGCCGCCTACTTCTACCCGTTTTTAGCTCATGCGACTCTGGAGCCGCAAAATTGCACCGCGCTATTCAAAAATGGAGTCATGGAAATGTGGTGTCCGACGCAAATGCCCGCCTCCGGCCAGGGCTTGGTCACGCGTGGACTCGGGTTGTCCGCGAGCAACGTGATTGTGCACGTGACCCGCTGCGGTGGTGGTTTTGGTCGGCGCGGGTCCAATGAATTTTCCCTCGAAGTCGCAGCCATTGCGCAAAAAATGGAAGGCACGCCGATCAAGCTGACCTGGACCCGGGAGCAGGACATGCATCAGGACAACTACCGCTGCAATGGCTGGCATTATTTCAATGCAACGGTGGACGATGCAGGCAAGGTGGTGGCCTTGACAGATAATTTTGTCAAAGTACAGGGGCAGGTCGGTGGGATGAGCGGCCGTGAATTTCCCTTTAATGCGGTACCTGGAGCGCGGGTGAATCCGAGCCAGATACCGGGTATGATTCCAACGGGCTACTGGCGCGCACCCGGGGACAACGGCAATTGCTGGGCGTTACAATCTTTTGTGGATGAGTTGGCTCATGCGGCCAAGCAAGACCCGGTGGAATTTCAAAAAGGATTGCTCGCGGCTTTACCTGCAACACCAGCGGGCACGCAGGGCGGTCGTGGTGGCGGCGGTTTGCCGGTTTCGCGCATGAACCCGGTTATCGCGCTGGCCGTGGAGAAGTCCGGCTGGGGCAAGAAACTGCCCCGCGGTCAAGGCCAGGGTTTTGCCATCAGTTACACGAACAACGCCTGCGTGGCAGTTGTTGCCGATGTTACGGTCACCCCATCGGGCAAACTGCATATTGATAAACTGACTGCCGCAGTGGATGCAGGAACAATTGTCAACCTTAGCTCGGCCGAAAGCCAGGTGCAGGGTTCAATGATCGATGGCATCGGTGCGGCATGGTTCCTCAAGGCGACGGTGGACAAGGGCCAAATTGAGCAGAGCAATTTCGACGAGTATCCGCTGATTCGCATTAATAATGCTCCGACCGTGGTGGAGGCGCATTTCATCAAATCAATTTTGCCGCCCACGGGCTTGGGCGAGCCGGCCCTGCCGCCCGCCGCGCCCGCGGTGTGCAACGCCATCTTTGCGGCAACGGGTAAACGCATCCGTACCCTGCCGTTTAGCGGCGAAGATTTGAAGTGGTCGTGAGGACGGGAATAATTTTATTGGCCGCCGGTGGCTCGACCCGCTTGGGCCGGCTCAAACAATTGCTCGAATACCAGGGCAAATCTTTATTGTACAGGGCGGCGGAGACCGCGCTGGCATCCAAAAGCCGTCCAGTGATTGTCGTGCTCGGGTCGTCAGCGGAGGCGTGTGCGGCAGTATTGCAGGATTTGCCGGTGCACATCGTGGTCAACGAAGGCTGGAAAGAAGGACTGGCGTCTTCGATTCGTGCCGGGCTTGCTGAATTAGAAAAGGAACAGACGACAGTAGAGGCGGTGATTCTTTCGGTGGCCGATCAACCGCAACTCACGGCGACTTTGCTTGATTCGCTCATCGAGCATCATAATACAACCGGCAAAAAAATTGTCGCCGCCCAGTACGCGGGAGTTTCCGGACCGCCGGCGTTGTTTTGCGCAAGTCTGTTTCGGCAGCTTAAGACTCTGCGCGGCGATGAAGGTGCGCGGCGGGTATTGCAGGCAAATCCCGACACCGTTGGCTTGGTGCCGTTTCCCGAGGGTTCACTGGATGTGGATACATCGGAAGATTTCGAGAAATTACGGAATTCATCCTAGCTGGTGGCGGCAGGGGAAAACGCTTGTGACGGCGGGAAAAAACGACATATTTGTTAAGAATGTCTGCATCGTCATTGGCGGCGCCGGATGGGCGGGTGGTGGATTATCTCCGCCTCTCCATCACCGACCGTTGTAATGAGCGCTGCCTTTACTGCATGCCGGAGGGTTACACGGGCTGGCAGTCGCGCGAGGATACGCTGACGGACGACGAAATTATCCGGTTGGTCACGGTGGCCGCTGGGCTGGGTTTCCGCAAATTCCGGGTGACGGGTGGCGAGCCTTTGGTGCGCAAGGGTGTGGTTGACCTCATTCGCCGCATTTGGGAAGTGCCGGGCGTTGAAATGCTGGGGCTGTCCACTAATGGTGTGCTGCTGGAAAAACTCGCGCAGCCCTTGCGCCAGGCTGGCCTCTGCGGGGCGAATATCAGCCTTGATGCGCTGGATCCCGCGATTTACCACCGCGTGACGGGTGGCGACCTGAGCAGGATATTGGCGGGCATTGACGCCGCGCTGGCGGCGGGCTTTGACAAAATCAAACTCAACTGTGTGTTGATGCGCGGGGTGAATGAACAGGAAATCTGGCCGCTGGTTGAATACGCCGCCGTGCGTAAAATTCCCATGCGGTTTATCGAGCTGATGCCACTGACGAGGCGGGATGTGCTGGATGAGCGCAACTTTTTTCCGATAGCAGATATGCTGAAAATTTTGCGAGAACACGACGAGCTTATTCCCGTGGATAAGGAACACGAAAAAATCGGCAACGGCCCGGCGCGTTATTATCGCTTGAAAAAATCCGGCGCACTGGTGGGTGTCATTGGTGCGCTGACGGAAGCATGCTTCTGCGAGCGTTGTAATAAAATGCGCGTGACGGCGGATGGTTTGTTGCGTCCATGTCTGGGGGATGCGCTGGAATTTGATTTGAAGCCGGCTTTGCGCGGGGGCACGGATGACGATGTGGTGCAGGTGTTTCTCGCCGCGCTGGCGAAGAAGCCCTTGGCTCATGGGTTCAAGGATGTTTACCAACCCGCGCGTCCGATGACGGCGATTGGCGGCTAAGCGAACAAGTGCGAGAAGTTCTGCCGATGAAAATTTTGTATTTTGCCCATGTCGCCAAAACGCTCGGTCGCCGGGAGGACGAGGTGAGTTTTTCCGCGCCGGTCACGGCGGAGGCATTATGGGAAAAACTTTTGACCCTGCGCCCGGCGCTGGGGCAATACCGTGCGACCATCCATTTGGCGCGCAACAGCGAATACGCCGGACCGCAGGACCAGTTTGCCGATGGTGACGAGGTGGCGTTGATTCCGCCGGTTTCGGGAGGCTGAGCAAATATGTGGTCGGAAATTTTATTTATGGAGGCGCCATTGCCGTCTCCGCCGTCGCCACCCGAGGCAATGCACGGCGTCGCCGGGGCCTGGGCGGAATTCCATGGTTATGTGCGCGCGGACGAGCATGGCCAAAAAATTTCCGCGCTGCGCTACGACATTTACGAACCCATGGCGCGGAAACAACTCGCCGCGCATATTGAGGAGTTGGCGAAGACGCATGGTTTGGTCGCCGTAAGATTTTGGCACCGGTCGGGTCTGGTGCGAGTGGGGGAGGCCTCGGTCTATGCCGCCGTGGCCGCACCACACCGCAAGGAGGCCTTTGCCGCATTGGGTGAATTGATGAACCGGCTCAAAAAAGACGTACCCATTTGGAAAGCGGAAATTTTACCGGAGTAAATTATCGATCCATGGCTGAATCAACTCCAACTCCTGAGGTCGAAGTCGCCGATGTGTGGCGCCTGCTGGACGAGCGCGTTAAGCCATTGGAATCAGAACGGGTGCCATTGGACAAGGCACTGGGGCGCATTTTGCGCGAAGACATCCGGGCCACGACCGACCAGCCATCTTTCGACCGCTCAGCAATGGACGGATATGCGTTTGTCCCTTCAAGCGCGCCAGGAAATTTTCATCTCTACCGAATTATCGGTTCAGTCAAAGCAGGTGAGGTGGCTGCCCGTGTGCCAGGTCCGGGTGAGGCGCTGCGCGTTTTCACCGGTGCGGAGTTACCCGCCCCAGGATTGGCGGTGCTGATGCAGGAAGAGTCGCGCGTCGAGGGCGATCAACTTTGTGTCGAGCGTGAGGTCGCGCCGGGCGAAAATGTTCGCCGTTGTGGCAGTGACGCCCGCCGGGGCGATGTGTTATTACCCAAGGAGCGGCGACTTGGCGCGGTGTCACTCGCAGTGTTGGCGTCTGACGGCCAAGTCAAACCGCTGGTCGCGGCAGCGCCACGCGTGGCCCATGCGACGACCGGTGACGAAATCGTTTCGCCTGAATCAGCGCCGGGTCACGGGCAAATTCGCAACAGCAACCAAATTTTAATCCGGTCCTTGCTCCAGAGCGTGATTCCGGCTGAGAACATTCACCAAGAGCATTGGGGGGACGACCCGGTGGCGGCAGCGACGCGGTTGGCGGCGGAACCGTTTGCCAAAGCAGATCTGATTTTGATTTCCGGCGGCGCCAGTGTGGGCGATCACGACTACACCGCCCGCGTACTGGAGGAGGCCGGCTTTGAACTTCCCGTGCGCAAAATCAACAGCCGGCCGGGTCGACCTTTGATAGTGGGGTTTCGGGGGCGGCAAATTGCCTTTGGTTTGCCAGGCAATCCGGTTTCTCATTTCGTCTGCTTTCATTTGATGGTTAACCATGCCGTGGCCCGCTTACGTGACGTCCCCATGCCCGAATGGCATCCGCTACCCCTGGCTGAAGCTTTGCCGAACTGCTTCAATCGCCGTCCAACTTATTGGCCGGCGGCGATGGAAACCGACCGCGTGAGAAACACCCGCGTTGTCCGTCCGCTGGCTTGGAACAATTCCGGCCACCTCGCCGCCTTGCTCCAGGCTCAGGTGCTCTTCTGTGTGCCGCCCGAAACAAAGGCATTGCCCGCGGGCAGCCGGGTGAATAGCTTCCCCGTTTACTTTTTTAGTTAATACTCATGCCCAAACCTCGGTTCAGCCATCTCGATGAAAAAGGCACGGTGCGCATGGTGGATGTTTCCGCCAAGCCGGTCCAATCGCGCCGGGCGGTGGCTGAAGCCGTGCTGCGATGCGCACCGGCGACGATTCGACTCCTGCGCAAACAGGCGCTGCCCAAGGGCGATGCACTGTCGGTGGCGCGGATTGCCGGCATTCAGGCCGCCAAACGCACGGCGGAATTGATTCCGCTATGCCATGCCTTGCCTCTGCAATTTGTCGGCGTGGATTTTACGGTGAAGTCTGACCAGATAATTATTAAAACTGAAGCCCGCACGGATTCGCAAACGGGGGTCGAGATGGAGGCGCTGGCGGCGGCAAGTGTCGCGGCGCTGGCGCTTTATGACATGTTGAAAAGTGTGGACAAGAAAATGTGCATTGAACGTGTGCAGTTGCTCAGCAAAACCAAGAAATAAATTTATGTCCGGGCCTGCTCCAATGCCGGTGAAAATCGGCCGATTGACCATTAGTGACCGCGCCAGCGCGGGCGTGTATGAGGATTTGAGCGGGCCTGCGATTGAAGAAGCACTGGCCGGGTTGTTTGGCGGCACAGCTCAATTCGTGCGTCTGCTGGTGCCGGATGAAAAACCGCAAATTGCCGCGGCCTTACAGCGACTCTGCGACAAGGATGTTTGCGCGCTGGTGGTGACCACCGGCGGCACCGGGCCGTCGAAGAGGGATGTCACGCCCGAGGCCACGCGGGAAATTCTGGAAAAGGAATTGCCCGGGTTTGGCGAAATTATGCGCATGCGGTCATTCGATATCGCGCCGACGAGCATTTTGTCCCGGGCAGTAGCGGGGGTGCGCGGTCGCTCGTTGGTTGTCAACCTGCCCGGCAGTCCCAGGGCCGTGCGCGAATGTCTGGCGATTCTGGCTCCGGCCATTCGCGAATGTTTGAAGCATTTGGCGGAGTAGGGAGCGCGGCTTGCGTTTGCCGGGGATTTATCTTCCAATGCGGATTGATGAATTTTAAATCCAGCCACCGGGTTCAAGGAGTATTCTGCACATGAGCTGGGACGTGGTTATTTTTACGGTGACGATGGCGACCCTTGCCGTGGCGATATCGCTGCCGCCGGCGCTGGCGCTGGCGTGGCTGTTGGCGCGTAAAAACTGGCCGGGTAAATTTCTGTTGGAGACGTTGGTTACCATTCCCTTGGTCTTGCCGCCGGTGGCGACGGGTTTTGCACTATTGTTGTTGTTGGGCCGGCAAGGCTGGTTGGGTTCACGGCTGGAGGAATGGTTTGGTTGGGAAATTATTTTCACTTGGAAGGCCGTGGTCGCGGCGATGGCGGTTATGGCGCTGCCCTTGATGGTGCGCACAGCGCGGGTGGGTTTTGAGAGCGTGGATCCACAGTTGGAAGATGCGGCGCGGTCGCTCGGTGCCGGACCGTGGAAAGTATTTTGGCAAATCACACTGCCACTGGCGCGACGCGGGGTGTTGGGTGGAGTGGTGCTGGGTTTTGCGCGCGCCTTGGGTGAGTTTGGCGCGACGATTGTGGTGGCGGGCAACATTCCCGGTCGCACCACAACCATACCGCTGGCCATTTACACGGATGTGCTGTTGGGCGACAATGGCGCGGCATTGCGCCTTATCGCCGTATCATTGAGCGTGGCTTTTCTGGCGATTGCCTTGGGAGAATGGCTCGTGCGACCGCTGCCTGGTTTGAGTGGTCGTTAGGAATTTTTTAAGTTACAGTAGAAGAAGTAGTTAGGAGATAATTGTTCGATTGTTAATTTCGAAATTGTGTGCACAGGCTGGTTTTGTCGGCTCTGTGGACTAGTGATTAACCTTCAGGGAAATACAGGCTTATCCCGATAGGCAATGGCAGGGAAATGTGCTATGCTACCTCGAGAAGTTTGAATAGTAATGCTCGATGCCAACCAGATTTTTACCCCAGAAAGGATGTTCAAACTTAATCGCGCATGAACAATCCTTTGTTTGGCATCTACATTCCGGCACAGAAAAGCAGTTCATCTTCGATGGCCCTAGGTGCCTCGCTGGCGGCGCGAGAGCTGGGTGCGCGTACGATTGTTTTTAACGATTTTAACCTGGTGGAAGGTTTGAGCCTGCAAGGTTTGCTGGCTGACCGCCCGGATGAGCAAGATGAGGTCAACTTGGCTGTATGGCAACAGCGAGGGGTGCCCGTGGGCGTGGCAGCCTATGATTTGGGCCCGCAATATGCTCAAATCACAGTGGACAATCTGGGCGCAGTGGAAGGCATGGTGGATTATTTGGTGGGGCTCGGTCACCGTGAATTTCTTTTTGTCGGGGGAGTGGCGGGCGATGCGGAAAACGAATTGCGGCGGCAGGGCTTTGTCCGCGCGCTGGTCCGGTACGGTTTGCCGTGCAGCGATAGCAACTTCATTGTGGCGGGCAGCTGGTTCACCGCGGATGGCGACCTCGCGATGGACAAATACTTACGACAGGGTGGTCGCTGCACAGCGGTGGTCTGTTGCAACGATCTGCTGGCGCATGGAGTGTGCGTGGCTTTGGAGCGGTTTGGAAAGCTGGTTCCGCGCGACGTTTCGGTCACCGGCTTTGACAATTTCACCTTTTGGGAAAATTCTGATCCGGCCCTGCTCGATCCGCCTTTGACGACGGTGGTTCAACCAGGTTACGAGTACGGCTACCAAGGTGTGCAAATGTTGTGGCAGGCCGCGGGTCAGCCTTTTGCGCCTAACACTCGCAAAATTATTACGCCGCACTATGCGATCCGCCAGTCTTGCCGAGCCCTTGGCGTAACTGGGACGGCCCCGGCCAAATCCTTGCAGCGCCCGGAAATAATCCAGCCGGAAGTGGCGGCGCACCTGGAGGCGGCGAGTTCAGTCACCAGCATGAGAGCGAGCGAAATTTTGCGGGTGGTGGCGAATGCAGCTGCCGCCAGTTCCAGTCCGGTCAGCACGCTGCGGCAAGGCATCCGGGAGCTGATCTATCGCGGGCGCAATGATGTCTTTTTCCATTTTGCCCTGGGCAAACTGGAAGGTTATTTCCAACAGGGCCTCGCACGGGCGACCGACCCGGCGCAAAGGGAGGATTTTATTTCCCGTTGTTTGTCCGAGTTGCGCGCCGACGGCTATATTGACAACTACCGTGATTACCGCGACTCGCTGGCCAACCACACACAAAAAATCTTCACCTCTTTTCAGCCTGCCATCACGAGTGTGACGGACATGAATGGGGCGGTGAAAGTGCTCGATCAAATTCGCCGCAAATTGGACATTCGTTCATTTCGACTGGAAGTGCAAGAGGGGCCGCGGCGGGTATGGCTGGCCCGCTCCATGGCTGCCGCTATAGAATCGCCGCCGGTTGAAGTGCGGGAACTCGCGGGACAAACCTGGGTGAATAACTTAATTTCGTCGGGTCAGAGCATTCTGCGTCTGGGAGTGTCTTTTCAAGGCAAACAAGTGGGGGTGCTGGATGTGGAATATGACCAGCGGCGGGCGTTGGACGCGGTGCGGCTGACCAACACGACGAGCAATTTGCTCTATGGCGCGAGCCTCAGTTCGCGTCTATTGGAACGCAGCAAGGAACTGGAGGCGCGCTCGCGCGAATTGGAAACAGAAAAAGCCCGGGCAGAGACGGCTTGGCACGAGGCGGAACGCGCCGCCAAGTCCAAAAGTGAATTTTTGGCCAACATGAGCCATGAAATCCGCACGCCGATGAATGGCATCATGGGCATGGTGGAATTGGCGCTCGACACTCCGTTGTCGAGCCAACAGCGCGACTATTTGTCCATGGTACAAAATTCCGCGCAAGCTTTGCTTGGCATCCTGAACGACATTCTGGACTTTTCGAAGCTCGAGGCGGGCAAGTTCGTCCTCGATGAGACACCTTTTTCCTTGCGCGACTGTCTGGATGACACAATGAAATCCTTTGCCTTGCGCGCCGCCGAGAAAAGTCTCGAGTTGGCGGTGTATGCCCGCTCCGAGGTGCCCGATGGTTTGGTGGGCGACGCGGGTCGCTTGCGTCAGATTGTGTCCAACCTCGTTTCCAACGCGATTAAGTTTACTTCGGCGGGAGAAGTCGTGGTGACGGTGGACAATGAGGAAGACATTGGCGGGCGCTGCCAGTTGCATTTTCGGGTGCGTGACACGGGCATTGGCATTCCACTCGACAAATGCGAAATGATTTTCGAAGCGTTCCAGCAAGCGGATGGGTCCACCTCGCGGGTTTACGGGGGCACCGGACTGGGCTTGAGCATCAGCCAGCGTCTTGTCAAACAAATGGATGGAAACATCTGGGTCGAGAGTGAGGTTGGCCGCGGCAGTGTATTCCATTTCACCCTGTTGCTGCCAGAGGCGAGGACAACCGTGCCGCGTGCCCGTGAACCCCAAGCCGACTCATTGATCGGCCGGCGGGTGCTGGTGGTGGATGATAATGAAGCCAATCGCATCATTTTGAACGCCACTCTCCAAAATTGGGGTGCGGAGGTGGAATTGGCGCCGGCAGGCGCGGATGCACTGACGGCCATTGAAAATTCCGTGGAGCAGAATAAACTTTTCGATTTAATTTTGCTTGATGCGCTGATGCCGGGCATGGACGGCTTTGATGTCGCCCGTTCGATCAAAAAACGGGCGGAATTCCACGGCCCCGCCATCATGATGCTTTCGTCGGCCTATCGGGGCAGCGATCTCCAGCGTTGTGACGCCCTCGGGATTCAGGCCGTCTTAACCAAACCTATTGCCCAGCGCGACTTGCTCCAGGCCATCTGTAGTGCGCTGGAGCAGAAAAAAATCACGACAACTGCTGCCGCACCAATTCAAGCGAAGTTGGCGGAGCGCAGCCTGCGGGTGCTGGTGGTCGAGGACAACCCGATCAACCGTGAAGTAGCGCGCGGCTTGCTTGACCGGCGCGGCCACTTGGTTGTCACAGTAAATGACGGGGCTCAAGGAGTGACGGAATGGCGGAAAGGCAATTACGACATTATTTTGATGGATATTCAGATGCCGGTGATGGACGGCCCGACCGCAACCCGGCGTATCCGGGCCGAGGAAAAAACCGATGACCGTCATATTCCCATTATCGCCTTGACCGCCCATGCCATGAAAGGAACGGAGGAGGAATGTATCTCCTACGGTATGGACGGGTATATCTCCAAGCCGTTGCAGCGAGATCTGTTTATTAAAATGGTGGAGGATCTGGCCAGCGATGAATTTAAAATCAAGGCGACTGCCCGACACCTTGCCACCGAAGTTGCGAGCAACGATGAGCCGTTAATTCAGCTTGATAAGATGACCGAGCTGGTCGGAGACGACACTGAAATGCAACAGAAGATTCTCGGCCTCTGCCTGGAAGCATTGTCGGCCAAGATGCCACAGTTCGACCGGGCCCTGAGCAAAGGCGACCGGGATTCTGTCAAGCGAATCGCACATTACCTGCGTGGCTCGCTCGGCATGCTGGGTTTGCCGGCGCTCATCAAACTGGGTGAAGATATTGAATGTCGCTACGAGGTTTTGGGTGAGCAAGCCTGGCAGCAACGCTGCGAAGAGTTTCGTGCTCTGCTTCAACGGCTTGATCGGGAATTAAGGCAGTTGAATGCCGCATAGCCAAGAGCCTGGGCGCTCATGGGTTGGCGGCAAAAATTTGCTTCCCATTTGAGTTCAAACGGTTAATAAACAGCGAGATGGGTTGGGGCTGTTTCTCAGTCCACATTGTAACCCCTTGCTTACCCCATGAAACGATTTCTGCTTTTGGCTGGTGGACTGTTCCTAGCCGGTAGTTTGCCTGCGGCCCAGACCCTGGTACTGGACACAACGAAGACGAAAGAACCGATTTCGCCCTACATTTACGGCCAGTTTATTGAACATCTAGGAAAATGTGTGAACGGTGGCTTGTGGGCCGAGTTGATCGAAGACCGCAAGTTTTACTATCCAGTCACCGATACGTATGACCCATGGGGCGTGGCCACTGACCGTTTTTGGAATACGGGCCCCTATATGTACTTAAAAGCCTCGCCATGGAAAGTCATGAGCCCGCGCAATACTCCCTCAGTTGGGATTGTGACGATGGACACCGATCATCCTTACACTGGCGCGCAATCTCCGGTCATTCATCTGCGGCCA